>Ga0118677_10005271_pt1 | contig 22448 bp, 16 predicted proteins | sample AliMusrvi5mmetaG_FD_86154 | JGI IMG/M metagenome (GOLD analysis project Ga0118677, IMG submission 86154)
CTCCGTAACACCGCCTCAAAACTCCCCGCAACCCGCCGCTCCCGCTTTCCTTCCCACTCATCCTCTCTCATTCCTGCCAAAAGAATCAGCCATAGGATCTTGGGGGGGCTCTTGATCCTGGCTGGTCTCCTGATCGCTTTTCTATCACAGTTTATGATGCCGCAATTTGCAGGGCTTGGGCTGAAAGTGGGACTCGTCCTTGCCAGCATCGGAGCCGCTATGATCGCCATCGGACAACTGTAGCGGCGGGGCATGAACGAACATTCACTAGCCGTTCTGGAATTCGACCATTTTCTTGACCTGGTGAGCGCCTATGCCGTCTCGGAACCGGGACGCGAGCAGGTGCGAGGCATCCAACCTCGCGAAACCGAGGCTGAAATTGACGGCTCCCGTCGTCTCTATGCCGACGCGCTCGCGCTGCGGCGTAAAGACGTGGCATTGCCCCCGGCCCGATTCATCTCACCCGATGAGGCTCTTGCCCGGGCCGCGCCCGATGACGCCGTGCTCGATGAGGAAACGCTGCTGGCCGTGCGCGAGGTCCTTGAAGCCGCGCGCGGACTCCGTCAGTTCCTGTCCGAAGAGCGCTGTCTCGATTCGCCGGCCCTGCAGGAACTCGCCCATCGGATCGAACCGTGCGTCGACCTGTGCCGTGCGATCGACGCCGTCTTCAAAGACCGCGAACCCAAGGTTCTCGACACCGCGAGCGAACGGCTGCACGGCATCCGCCGGGCCATGGAGGCTCTTGAGCGGCAGATCCAGGCGCAACTGGAACGTATGCTGCGCGATCCGGCCGTGGCCGAGGCCCTCCAGGAGGACTTCATCACGACGCGCCACGGCCGAAGCGTCCTGCCGGTACGCCGTGAGCTGCGATCCCGACTCAAAGGTATCGTGCACGATCAATCGAACAGCGGCGGCACGTTGTTCGTCGAGCCGGAAGCGGTGGTCGAACCCGCCAATCAGCTCGAAGTTTTACGGCTGGATGAACGCGACGAGGTACGCCGCATTCTCGGCGCCTTGACCGACACCGTGCGCGGCGAGATCCCGGCGATTCGTACGGATGCCGACCTGCTCTGCCTGTACGACATGGCCTATGCCGTCAGCGCCTGGGCTCGCGACCAGAACTGCATCTTTGCGCCCATCGGGGATCGATTGCGACTGATTGCGGCGCGACATCCCCTGCTCCTGCATCGACTGGCGCAGGACGGGCGAAGCGAGTCGCTCGTGCCGCTCGATCTGGAACTGCCGGACGACCGCAACGTGGTCGTGATCACCGGCTCCAACACCGGAGGGAAGACCGTGGCCCTCAAAACCGCCGGGCTCCTGACCCTGCTGACACAGGCTGGGCTGCCCATCCCGGCCGCCGAGGGGACGGAGATCCGCTTCTTTCACGACGTGCTGGCCGATATCGGCGACGAACAATCCATCGAGCAAAGCCTGAGCACATTCGGCGCCCATCTCGAACGCGTGGTCGCGACGCTGGCCGCGGCCCGCACGGCGCCCACGCTTGTGTTGCTCGACGAGTTGGGAGCCGGAACCGATCCCGTAGAGGGCGGCGCGCTGGCGTGCGCCATCCTGGACGCCTTGAGCGGGACGGACGGCCTGACAGTGGCCACGACGCATCTCGGGGCCGTGAAACGATTCGTCCACGTGCACCCGCGCACGACCAACGCGGCGATGCGTTTCAACGTCGAGACGCTGCGGCCCCAATACCGGCTGGTCATGGGTCAAGCCGGCGCCAGTTACGCGCTGACCATCGCCGAACGCTTCGGACTGCCGGCGGAAATTCTCGCCACGGCGCGCGGGATGCTGAGCGAAGGCGATTTGCGCCTGGAGAGCCTGCTTCACGCTCTGGACGCGAAACACATTCGTATGGATCGCGACCGGCAGGATCTCGAACGCTTGCGCGACGAAGCGCTGCAGGATCGCGATCGCGCCAAGCGCGACTACGAACGCGTGAGCCTGGAACTGGAAAGCGTCAGAAGCCAACGCAAGAGTGTGATCCGCGACGCGCAAAACCAGGCCGCGACGCTGGTCGACGGCACACGGCGTGAAGTCGAAAACATCCTTTCCGAGGCGCGTCGCCAGCCGGATCGAGACAAGGCCCGCGGGCTGCGGCAACGGATCGAGACCCGGGCCCAGGAGTTAACGACCGCCCTGGAGCAGAACCGCGGCACGCCGCTGCGGCCATTCTCCCAAGGCGAATTAAAGGTCGGCGACCGGGTCTGGGTGGAATTCGTCAAGGACCACGGAACCGTCGCAGCCCTCGCCGACGACGGCCGCCGCGCCACGGTCGAGATCGGCCGCGTACGCTTTGACCTGGCCCGGCAGGATCTCGGGCGGCCGCGACCGGGCGCAACCGCGCCTGCTCCGCCGAGTGAACCCAAAGGGCGCGTACAGGACTCCGTGAAACGCCGGGCCGTTCCGACGGAGTTGAACTTGGTCGGCCAGCGCGTCGAGGAAGCCGTGGCGCATCTGGCGTCCTATCTCGACGCGGCCATGCTGGCGTCATTGCCGCAGGTACGCATCGTGCACGGTTACGGGACCGGCGCGCTCCGCAAGGCCGTGCACACCTGTCTGGCCAAGGCGGGGGTGGAGAGTTTCAGGCTCGGCGTGGAAACCGAAGATCCCGGCGGCGCCGGTGTGACGATCGTCACCTTGTGACGATATCCGATCCGCACCTCCCTTGAGCGTCGCGGGACGTTGTGCGATAATGCGGCCCGATGCACGACGACACGGACACCATTGCCGCCATCGCGACCGCGGCGGGCGAAGGGGCGATTGCCATTGTTCGGGTGTCCGGTCCCGAAAGCCTGGCGATTGCGGATCGGGTCATCGCCTGTGCCGGCGCCCCACCCTCGCAGCGGCTGCCGGGAACCTTTGTGCACGGGCACCTTCGCGTTGAGACCGAGGGCAGCCGGGAGACTGTGGACGAGGTGATCGTTCTGATCTATCGCGCGCCGCACAGTTACACGCGCGAAGACAGCGTCGAAATTCAAGGTCATGGCGGGACGACGGCTGCCCGCCGGATCCTGCGGGCACTTCTCCAGGCAGGAGCACGGTTGGCAGAGCCGGGCGAGTTCACCCGACGCGCCTTTCTGAGCGGCCGCATCGACCTGTTGCAGGCCGAAGCCGTGCTTGACCTGATCCGCGCCCGGACGGACCGCGCCGCGGCGGCGGCCGTGGAGCAGTTGGATGGCAGGTTGAGCCGGGCATTCGACAGCCTTTATGATCAACTCGTCGATATCGCGGCGCGAATTGAGGCCACTCTGGACTTCCCGGAAGATGAGGTGCCCGGCATCGCAATGTCGCGTGTTCGGGTGACGCTGAGCTCAATCCTTGAACAGATGGATGCATTGCTAGGCACTTGGAACGAGGGGGTCCTGCTACGGGAAGGCGCCATTGTGGCGATTCTGGGGCGGCCCAATGTGGGTAAATCAACGCTGCTCAATGCCATGTTGGGAATGGACCGGGTGATCGTCAGTCATGTTCCAGGCACTACGCGCGATGTCGTTGAAGAGTCGATGTCCATAGGTGGCGTGGCGATCCGTCTGGCGGACACGGCTGGTCTTCGGGAGACGGAGTGTGACATCGAGAGCGCAGGGATCGAGCGCGCCAGAGCGCTGATGTCGAAAGCCGCATACATTCTCTATGTTGTTGATGCATCGGATGTTATGGACTCATATGATCGCGAACATTTGGAACGACTTTCGCCAGAGCGGACGGTGGTGGTCGCGAACAAGTGCGACCAGTCGGTCAAGTTTGACCGATCAGATCTAGGTAGATGGACAGTTGTCGAGACCAGCCTGATTCGAGGCGAGGGAGTCGACGCCGTAAAGGCGGCGCTCGACTCCAAGATCTTGTCAGGCGCCCCTACCCCGGCACATGCCGTCATCTCAGAACGGCATCGCGCCCTGATGGTTGAAGCCCGTGACGAGGTATCTCGACTGCTTGAATCCATATACAGCGAGGCTGGTGATCCGGTGCTCGTAGCCTCCGGACTGCGGCTGGCCATTGCATCATTGGGCCTTGTCACCGGTCGCGAGTACCATGACGAACTCCTCGACGCGATCTTCACAAAGTTCTGTATAGGAAAATGACCGAAAGGTCATTACAGGACTATAAGTCATATTATTCGGATATGTCATGAACGTGAGATTTGATGTCATCGTCATTGGCGCAGGTCATGCCGGATGCGAGGCCGCACTCGCCAGCGCACGCATGGGAGCAGCCACCGCTCTCATTACGATGGATCGTCTGGCAGTGGGTCGGATGTCATGCAATCCATCCATCGGCGGCATTGCCAAGTCGCATATTGTATGTGAGCTGGATGCCCTGGGTGGAGAAATGGCTCGCAATTCGGACTACACAGGCATCCAGTTCAGAACGCTCAACACGAGCAGAGGACCGGCTGTCCGTGCATTCCGCATCCAGTGCGATAAAGCCGCCTACGCGGCAAGAATGCTGGCCGTTGTTGAATCCACAGCCAATCTGACCCTCATTCAGGATCAAGTTGCAGATCTACTCATTGATCATACGCGCCTGCGTGGGGTTATCACCGCCGATGGGTCGGCAATCGAAGCGCGAGCCGTGATCATCGCTGCCGGCACCTTTCTACGTGGAGTCATTCATATTGGAAGGTCGTCCTTCCCAGGCGGTCGAAAAGGCGAAGCTGCGGCCGACAGTCTGAGCCGATCACTGGAATCGATCGGATTACGACTGGGACGACTGAAGACCGGCACACCGCCACGATTGCACGGCGACACGATCGACTACAGTAGGACTGAACCTCAGCCCGGAGAGGTCCCGCCACGGTTTTTCTCCAGGGTGGCGCACCATGATTCCGAAATGTTCCACGTGGAACATTCCGACGTCGCCGCGGTGCGCCAGCGATCAATGTTCCACGTGGAACATTCGGTGAACTCCCTCAGCCCGTGGCCTGTTGGTACGAATCAAATGCCGTGTCACATCACACATACTACCACGATAACACACGACATCATACGCGATAATCTCAACCAGAGCGCCATGTACGGTGGTGCCATTACGGGAACAGGCGCGCGTTATTGTCCGTCGATTGAGGATAAGATAGTCAAGTTCGCGGACAAAGACTCTCATCACGTTTTTCTGGAGCCTGAGGGACGGAATACCGTTGATATCTATCCGAACGGTACATCCAACAGTCTCCCGGAATCCGTGCAGATCGCCATGATTCGATCTATACCGGGGCTGGAGCGGGCTGAATTCACCAATTTAGCCTACGCGATCGAATACGACTATTCAGACCCAACACAACTCATGCACACGCTTGAGTCGAAGCTGATTGAGGGGCTGTACCTTGCTGGACAGATTAATGGAACGACCGGGTATGAGGAAGCCGCAGGACAAGGTTTCGTGGCGGGCGTGAACGCTGTCCTGAAGATCCGCAATGAACGTCCGTTCATTCTCGGGCGAGGCGAGTCCTATATCGGAGTTCTGGTCGATGACCTTGTCACTAAAGGAACCACGGAGCCCTATCGGATGTTCACGTCACGCGCTGAGCACCGGCTCATTCTGCGTCAGGATAACGCCATCTTCCGCATGCTCCCGCATGCCAAAGCCATTGGAATCGTTTCATCATGCGACCTGACTGAGGCGGAAACCTGGCAGCGCGAGATCAGAGAGGAGCTCGACCGTCTTGGGAAAGAATCGACCAATGGCTCGTTTCTTCTTCACCAACTCCGCAGGACCGGTGCGCACTATGCCGACCTACCTACAGCAAGGCCATTGAGTGCCAGGGTCATCGAGCAACTCGAAATCGAGGCCAAGTATGAAGGGTACATCCTGCGTGAACTCCAGCATATCGCGAAGGCGGATCGGCTTGAGCACACCGTTATACCATCATGGATCGACTACGATCAGGTCAAATCACTCCGCTATGAATGTCGCGAGAAGCTGAAGAGGGTGATGCCTGAAACCCTTGGCCAAGCTACGCGTGTCTCTGGGATCACACCGGCGGATATATCGGTTCTCAGCGTCGTCATCAAGCGAGGCCGCTTGGCATAAACAGACCTTTTGCCCATTATAGACTGTATAACCATATATGACCCTACAGAAAGACAACACTCGTGTGGGATGGCCTTCCCGAGTCATCGCGTGGTTCGAGAAGGAGAATCGGCCCATGCCGTGGCGCGAGCACCCTTCTCCTTACCGCGTGTGGGTCAGTGAGATCATGCTCCAGCAGACGCAAGTCGCCACGGTAATCCCGTACTTTGAGCGATTCCTGCATCGTTTTCCCGATGTTCAAACTCTGGCCGCAGCCGATCCTCAGGATGTTCTGCGCCTCTGGGAAGGACTGGGCTACTACAGTCGTGCCCGAAATCTTCACAAGGCGGCCCGGGAGGTGACGGCCTTACGCGAGGGGTGCCTTCCGCAAACCCACGACGAATGGCTTACGCTCCCCGGGGTCGGGGCCTACACGGCGGCCGCCATTGCCAGCATCGCTTTTGGCGAGCCGGTTCCGTCCGTCGATGGAAACGTCCTTCGGGTCTGCGCTCGACTGTGGGGCATTCACGACCCCATCCGCGATCCCAGGGTCGTCAGCCTTGTTCGCGAGAGACTCCGGCCCTTGATCGCCCGCGTCGACCCGTCGCATTTCAACCAAGCCATGATGGAAACCGGCGCCCTCGTCTGCCGGCCGCGAAACCCCGACTGCGCCGCGTGCGTCTTGCGCAAGGACTGCGTGGCCTATCGGGACGGACTCGTCGATACGCTCCCCGTCATGCGTCCAACCGCGGCCGTGCCGCATTATGATGTTGCGGTCGGCGTGGTCTGGAAGGCAGGGCGCATCCTCATCGCCCGGCGCCACGACGATCAAATGTTGGGCGGTCTGTGGGAATTTCCCGGGGGCAAGCAGCGCGCCGGCGAATCGCTGCAGCAGACCGCCAGACGCGAAGTGCGGGAAGAGACGGGCTTGCGCGTGAGGGTGGGGGAGGCGTATGCCACCGTCCGGCACGCGTATTCACACTTCCGCATCACCCTCACCGCTTTTCGCTGCGAGTGGATGAGTGGACAGCCGAAGCCGCGCACCTCGGTAGAGCTGAAATGGATCGCCCCGGACGAACTGGGTCGCTATCCGTTTCCGCGCGCCAATCGTCGCATCGGCGACCTCGTGGCGCGCGAGGCGCCCCGGAAACACGCGGCCGGCCACAAACCGGTGGCGCGGAAAGGCCGGTTGTGATTGAGTGATGCCATGAGAATCGCTTATCGCAAACCGATGTGGGGTGGGGTGGCCCTGGCGGTAACACTTTTGTCGGCGCCGGCAGTCGCTCAGAATGATGTCGATGTCCCGGCCCTGGTCAACGCCGGGGTCACGTGGGCGCTGGCTAGCCTGACGCCGGACCTGCTGCAAGACGTGCCATTGCCCTCCAACGCAGACTGGCAGACGTTCTGGAGCGGCCTCTCCGACGTCCTGAACGGCGATTCACTCGAACGCGCTGCCGCGGTCAAGCCTTACGTCGAGACGAGTCTTCGGTTGCTCAGCCGCGTAGAGGGTGGGGAGGAATATGCCGCGTGGCTTCGGCAGCGCCTCGATTATTTCGAAATGGCCGCGGCCGTTGTCCAACAATACCCGTCGGTCACCGCCGTTCCCGCCCCGATGCCGCCGCGCCGTTCGCCGGATGCCCCGCGCGGCACAGTCCGTATCATTGCCTCGCCGACGGAACCGCCGCCCGCGTCACCCCCGCCCGCCATTCGCGTACAGCGTGAAACCGCGGCGCGTAGTTCAACGTTGTGGCGGCGCGTTCTCAGCCATCGGGCGGCGCCCGATGGTGCCGGCGAGCTCATGCCGCGCCTGAAGCGGACGTTCAAGGAGGAAGGGATTCCGCCGCAACTCGTCTGGGTGGCGGAAGTGGAGTCGTCCCTGAACCCGCGCGCGCGTAATCCGAGCGGCGCGGTGGGCCTGTTCCAGCTCATGCCGGCCACTGCCGAGCGGTTCGGCCTGAAAACGCGACCGGTCGACGAGCGCAGGCACCCCGACAAATCCGCCCGTGCCGCCGCCCGGTACCTGCGATACCTGTACGATCAATTTGGATCCTGGCCCATGGCCCTGGCCGGTTACAACGCCGGGGATTCGCACGTGAGGGGGCTGTTGGCCAAGACGGGCGGCAAGTCGTTCGACGATATCGATGCCTTGCTTCCTTTCGAAACGCAGATGTACGTTCCGAAAGTCGAAGCGGTCATCCAGCTCCGCGAAGGCATGGACCTTGCGCGGCTGCCGCCGCCATCCGCCCCGTAACACGGGCTATCGCCTGCAAATTCACCGAACTTTTTGACTAGCCCGGACGTTTATAGAAGCGTCGAAGGCGTTGTCGGCAACGCCGGCATGCGGTAGGCTTGCGGACAACCAAAGGAGGCACTATGGAACGGATGAACTGGACCGGCCTGTTCGTGGCCGGGTTGGTGGGTATGTTGGCGGGAACGATACGGGCGGAGGACACGCCCGCCAAGGGAGACGCCGCGCCTACAACGATTTTGAGCTCTTCTCAGGCCATTACCGGCCAGATTGACACTTCCCTGCTCAACGAAGCGCGCGCCGTACAACGTCGCGGCCTGGACTGGTTGGCCAAACGGCAGAAGCCTGACGGCTCATGGTCCGCCCCCAACTTCCCCGCCCTCACCGCCCTGCCTTTGTGGGCCTTTGCCGTGAGCGACTATCCGGACAAGTCACGCGTGGTGTCCAATGCCGTGCACTACATTCTGGGGTTCGTGCAACCGGACGGCAGCATCTACAAGCCCAGCCCCAACAAGGGTGGCGGCCTGGTCAACTACAACACCGCCATCTGCATGACCGCGCTCCAGATGACCGGCGACCCCGCGCTCGTCCCCGTGGTCCTCAAGGCCCGCCGCTTCATGGCCGCTGCCCAACGCCTGGAGGGCGACGATGTCTATCACGGCGGGTTCGGCTACGACAAGGCTAGCGGTCGGCAGTACACCGACCTCAGTGGTTCGGTCATGGCGTTCGAGGCGATGCGCCTGACGCAAAGCACCGAGGATCTGCGGCCTAAGGGCGAGGCCAGGGCCGACATCAACTGGCAGGCCGCCACCCAGTTTCTGGGCCATGTGCAGAATACCGCTGCGGCCGGGACCAACGATGCCGGCGGATTCTTCTATCGCCCGGATGACAGCAATGCCGGCACCACAACCAACGCTTCTGGCGTCGTGGTCCTGCGTTCCTACGGCAGCATGACCTATGCGGGTCTGCTCAGCCTCATCTACGCCGAGGTCTCGAAGAACGATCCCCGCGTCCAGTCCGCCTTCAAATGGGCGGTGAACAACTGGTCGCTGGACCAGAACCCGGGCATGGGAACCGACGGCCTCTATTACTTCTACAACATCATGGCGAAGTCGCTCGCGACTTTCGGGCAGGAAGCGGTACCCGTGAAGGGCGGCGGCAAGCTCGTGAGTTGGCGCACCGAGATGGTGCGCAAACTCACCAGCCTGCAACGCGTGGAGAAGGACGGCAGCGGAGAGGGATACTGGGTCAACGACAACAACCGCTGGCAGGAAGGCGATCAGGTGCTCGTGACGTCCTTCACGCTGATCGGCTTGGATACGGCAATCGGCCACACCCGGTAAGTGTGACCAGTAGCGCCTGCTTGGCTGCAATGCGCGTTTTGGCGTGTATCGTGGGTAGGGCGACGGCGTCCTCGCCGCGCCGTGACTGTCGCGTTTCCGTCGCGGCGGGGCGAGGACGCCCACGCCCTACCTGTTGGGCAGCAGTATAATCCTGCCTGCGATATGAAGCCTGCACGGTCCAGATCGGTCAAGATTCGCGGCGCTATCCGGCCTCGACTGCGGATCCCCGAATCCACGGCCCGTCGGCTACGGAATCTTCGTTTGGTATCGTTGATCGGCGCCGCGCCCTTCAGAATCGGCACGGCACCGGTCTTGGCTTCCGTGGGGGCGGCGGCCGCGGTTCTGGCATTATGCGCGTGGGGTTTCCCGGTTGTCTCCGCCCAGCCTCCGGCCGAGCGCCCGGTCCTCATCACAATGCTGGACCATGATCCGACACCGATGCCGGAACCCCCGCCTCGCGTGATGGGCTCGTCGGGCGAGGCGCGCCCCTCCGCAAGCCGGGCCGAAGTCCCTGCACCGCCACCGACTGCCGTGGACATCGCCGCGATCGAGCATCCGGCCCTGACTCTGCCTTTCGCTCAGGGAGAACCGTCGACCGTGTTGCGCCCGGCATGGGGCGAGTTGCCGCTTGCTCCGGACCAACCCATCTTGCCCGAATCCGCCGCCTCGGGCGACGCTGGCGACGACGCGCGCGCTTTCTGGACGAACGTTCGCGGGCTTGTGGCTGCGTGCGCTGTTTACCCGGCGGCCGCGGCCCGACGCGGGAACGCGGGAGAAGTCGTTATCCACGTCCGAATCCGGACCGACGGTGCGCTGGATGGCGCCTTGGTGGCCGAATCCTCGAGCGACCCTGCGCTTGATCGGGCGGCGGTGGCCGCCGTGCGGGAGGCTGCGCCCTTTCCAATCGATGCCCTCGGCACGATGCCCGGTACGAATGTCCTGGAAGCGCTGATACCTCTGCGGTTCGAACTGGTGGCCCCACGTGGCGTCACCATCAGCAAGGAAGAAGGCCAAGCTGTACAGAACCGCCGCACGTGAGGTACGCTTTCCGGCCATGTTCTACGCCGACCTTCACGTCCACTCCAAGTTCTCGCGCGCCACCGGCCGCGAGGCCGATCTGGAACACTACGCCCACTGGGCTCGCAAAAAGGGCATCACGGTCGTCGCCACCGGTGACTTTACCCACCCGGCGTGGCGGGCCGAATTGCGCGAAAAACTGGTCCCCGCTGAGCCGGGTCTGTTCCGCTTGCGCGACGACCTTGAACGTGCGGTTGTCGCCGGACTCGACCCGCGACTGGTCGCGCTCAATCCGGAGCCGACCCGCTTCATCCTGGAAGTCGAAATCTCGACGATCTACAAGAAGGGCGACCGCACGCGCAAGGTGCATCACCTGATCCTGGTGCCGGATCTCGATCAGGCCGACCGTTTGACTGTGGCCCTGTCACGAATCGGCAATCTGAACTCGGACGGCCGCCCGATCCTGGGGCTGGAGTCCCGCAACCTGCTCGACATCACACTGGACAGCGGCGATCAGGCCCTGCTGATTCCGGCCCATATCTGGACGCCGTGGTTCTCGGCCTTGGGATCGATGTCGGGTTTCGATGCCATCGCCGACTGCTACGGCGATCTCGCCCCGCACATTTTCGCCGTGGAGACAGGACTGTCCTCGGATCCGGCCATGAACTGGCGTGTGTCGAGCCTCGACCGATACCGGCTCGTCTCGAACTCCGATGCCCATTCGCCCGGCAAACTGGCGCGCGAGGCCTGCATGTTTGACGGCCCCATGTCTTATGCCGGCATCCGCGACGCATTGGCCCTGGGCGTCGGCTATACGGGCACGGTTGAGTTCTTCCCCGAGGAGGGCAAGTATCACCTCGACGGGCACCGCAAATGCAACGTTCGCTTCGAGCCGGCCGAGACGCTCGCCCACCACGGTCTGTGCCCCGTGTGCGGCAAGCCGCTGACCATCGGCGTCATGAACCGCGTCGCCATGCTGGCCGACCGTCCGGACGGTGCCCGGGCCGCTAATGCCGGCGAGGTCCGTTCCCTTGTGCCCCTGCCCGAAGTGCTCGGCGAACTGCTGCATTGCGGGCCGGATAGCGGCAAGGTCACGGCGGCCTATGAGGCCACACTGGCGACGCTTGGGCCGGAGCTTCGCATTCTGAACGAGCTGCCCCTCGACGCCATTGCCGGCAAGGCTTCGGCCCTGCTGGCCGAAGGCATCGACCGCATGCGCCGCGGCCAGGTGATCCGCGACGCGGGCTACGACGGCGAATACGGGGTGATCCGGCTTTTCACGGATGATGAACTCAAAGGCGGCGTGGGCGCCGCGATGCTGATGGATGTTCCGGTGGTACGGAAGCCCCGGGCAGCCCGCAAGCCTCCGGCGGCCCAAACGTCACCCCCTACGCCTTTGACAAAGGTGGCCGAGGCTCATCCCGCGTACCGAGCAACGCCCGCCGCCCCGCTCGACGCCCTGGATACGGAACAACGCATGGCCGCCGCCATCACGCGCGGTCCGTTGCTGATTGTCGCCGGGCCGGGTACGGGCAAGACCCGCACGCTCACGCACCGCCTGGCCTATCTCATTCGCGAGCAGGGCGTCGCACCGGAATCCTGCCTGGCGGTGACCTTTACGAACCGCGCGGCTCACGAGATGCGTGAACGGCTCGCCCGATTGTTGCCCGAGGTCGCCGACCGCATCACGGTGACCACCTTCCACGGGCTCGGATACCGGATACTCGCCGAACAGCCGGAGGCCTTCAACTTCACGAAGGCTCCCACCGTCCTCGACGAGTCTAGTCGACTAGAATTATTGCGCACGACGTACGGCCTTTCGGCCACCGCGGCACGCCGCCTGCTGAAAGCCCGCCGGCGTCACGAGTCGCCTGCCGACCCGGCCTTGGGCGACGTGTCTGTCCGATACACCACCGAACTGCGGGCGAGGGAATGCGTTGATTTCGACGACCTGATCGAGTTGCCGCTCGAATGGCTACGGCGTACACCGGAAGCCGTGGCACGCTACCGCGCTCGCTATCCGTGGATTTCCGTCGACGAATACCAGGACATCGATGCGCTGCAATACGAACTCATTCGCCTGCTCGTGCCTCCCGCCGGCAACCTGTGCGCAATCGGCGACCCCGACCAGGCCATCTACGGATTTCGCGGCGGTGATGTGTCGTTCTTTCAGCGATTCACAACCGACTTTCCCGCAGCGCTTGTCGTTTCGCTGAACCGCAACTACCGATCCGGTAAGACGATCGTCGAGGCCGCCGGGCAGATGATCGCGCCCACCTCGCTGGTTGCTGACCGACGCTTCGAGGCCCAGGTCGACGAAGCGGTCAATCTGGTAATGCACGAGGCCAGCACGGACAAGGCGGAGGCCGAATTCGTGGTGCAGTCGATTGAGCAATTGGTGGGCGGTGCCAGTTTCTTCTCTATGGATAGCGGTCGCGTGGGTGCCGGCGCTACGGCGCAACTGTCCTTCGCCGACTTCGCCGTGCTTTACCGAACCGACGCACAATCGGCCGTTTTGGTCGAAGCCCTGCAGCGCTCCGGTCTGCCGTACCAGAAACGCTCGCACACGCCGCTGTCGGAGCAGCCTGCGGTGCGGGCCGTGCTGACGGCACTAGGATCGGCAGAGGGCACGCCGGTGGCCGCTGCACTCGAAGCCGCATTGACGCGATGCTCAGCCGATAAGTCGCTGGCGGATCTGGCCCGCGTGACGCCCACGCTCCGGCGACTGGCCTCAGAGTCATCGAATCAGGCTGACTTCCGGTCGCGCCTGGCCATGGCCTCGGACGTGGACGCGCTCGATCCTCGGGCCGACGCGATCGCGTTGCTCACGCTGCACGCCTCCAAGGGACTGGAATACCCGGTTGTGTTTATTACGGGTTGTGAAGACGGCGTGTTGCCGCTTCGGTGGCCGGGCGGCGATGACGTGGACACAGCGGAGGAGCGCCGTTTGCTGTTCGTGGGCATGACCCGTGCCCGGCAGCGTCTCTTCCTGTCTCATGCCCGCAAACGATTCTGGAACGGTGAGGTCCGCGAAATGCAGCCATCGCCCTTCCTGCGCGACATCGAAGAACGCCTGCTCGACCGCCAGCAGACCTGCCGCAAGGCGAGGGACGACGGACAGCAACTGGTGCTCTTCTGAACTTGCCCGGGGCGTGGCGATCGAAGTGAACAGTGAGCGGTAAACAGTGAACGGTGGAACTGGACAGCCGTCCGGCGGTCTGGTATTAATTCTCTTAATCATTTCGTATAGCTATTCCATAGCCATGGACGGGGGCGGCCAGGGAGAGCAGCCACCCCAGGCAACCCGAGGAGAATCGTACATGAGCGCACCCGCATTGACACCCGAACTGACTGGCATCCTGACCCGCTACCTGGAGATCCAGCATCAGGAGCAGAAGCTGAAGGAGGAGAAGGCCGGGCTCCAGGAACGGCTGGCCCAGTACCTGGAACACGTCGGCGCCACGGCCTGGTATCCCGCCGTGCACGGCCAAAAGCTGAAAGTGCGAGCCAGCTCGCTGGTCAGCGTCGAGTACGATGAACAGGTGCTGCGGGAGCGATTGGGCAACCGGTACACCGAGATCCTGGCGCCCGACCTCAGAAAGATTCGACACTGCCTGGCTGATCTGACCCCGGTTTTGGCTCCGGTTCTCGACCGCGTGGGGTCGCCAGACCCGGACAAGGTGCGCGCCGCCGTGGAACGCGGCACGGTCTCCACGGCCGACTTTGCCGGGGCGTTCCAGAAGCATACGCGCCGCGTCGTGTCCGTGGCGCGCGTCCGCCCAGAAGGCGGTAGTGCGGAAGCGGCGTGACCGTGAGGTTGCAAAGTTCCAAGGTTGAAGCATCGTGCACAACGGTCTAGTATCTTTGATGGAAACCAACACAGCGATCGGATGCCCATGACAACACAAGCCGAACAGGTTCTTGATGGCGCGCTCCATTTGGCGCCCGTGGAACGTGCGGAATTGGTTGAGCGAATCTTGGCGAGTTTCACGTTTCCGTCACGCAGCGATATTGATGCCGCATGGTCCCGGGAGGCAGAGGAGAGGATTGATGCCTATGAGGCAGGGCAACTCCCGTCCACCCCGGCCATGCAGGTGTTCGAGCGCGTTGATGGTTCACCGGCGTCTCGGTGATGTAGTCACGTATTCCGCAGGTCCTTCCGCCACCGCCAAGCGACGGCGAGCCGATCCCTCGACTGGAGTGAAGCCCAGCTCTCTCGCCGTCTTTTCCGCTCGATGCATGATTGCACGCAACGCTTTCGGAGTGGGCAGATGGGCGACTTCGCGGTAGCTGGCTTCCTTCGAAGCCCAAGTGTCCCGCAACGCCTTTGGCACGTATAGTTTACTCACGGCTCATCACCTCCAATGGCGTCGTAATGCGCAACGGGTGGTAATACCCGTTGGCGTGATTAACCTGCAAGGCCCTTCGTTCCTTGTTCACGTTAGCCAAATGCTGGAAGTTCCAACTCACCAGAACATCCACATTATGCACTATGCTTATGGCAATGTGCAAAGCGTCATCGAACTTCTTGCGAGGGATGACCCCGTCTCGCACGTATGCCTCGGCCAAGGCCCCAATCTCATCCTCAGGCGCAAGCGCGAGCAGCCGAAGTTGATAGTCAGTGACGACTTTGATTAGTCTGAGTCGTTCATTGACGTCGCGAGTGCGTTCAATCTCACGAACGACGATGCTGGAAATCCATACGTCGTAAACGCCGCGCGCCACGTACTGTTCGAAGAACTCTCGCGTGATGTCCCGCTTCTCCGGCGCATCGTCGGCGTACAGAAAACTGATGACCGACGTGTCCAAGTATAGGCGCAGTTTCTTCATGTCTTGTCTGCCTTTGCGGCCAAATCGACTTTCGTCCACTTGCTATTCTCTAAACTCGCGACTGACCCCGATGGTTTTGATCCTCACGGCCTCCTTTTCCGATTGGTGCGCGTTGTCGAAGCCGTAGTGAGTACGTCCGACTCCACGTGTCGCGTCGCCGACGCACGAATCAGGATCGCACTGCCCTGAACTGAATAGGCCAGCCCATAACGAGGTAGCACCTCATCAAGAACTCCGCGCCAACTTGTGCCTGCGCTTGCTTGTATACACTTGTTCGTCCAACATGCCGAAACGTCAGTACTGCTTTCGATTACCACGGACATCCCACCAGCTGTTATCAACCAAGGCTTGATGAACTCGTAGAGCCCGATTGGTTTCGACGGGGCATCACATCGAGAATCAAGGCGCTTGTTAATGGCCAGTTCAGCAGGACCGTTGGTCCTCTTCCATAGATCGGCGATTACCGGATCCCCGTCCTTACTGGGCATGAACCGAAAAGTTCCCGCGGCCTTCCTCCTCAGACTCACGCCACTTAGGTGTGCCAACCAAGAGAACACCTCCGACGGTGGGACATCCGTGAACGACATCAGAAATGTATTGGTCTCGAGCACCGTCTCAAACGCCGGATCCAGCAACCGTGTGTCAAAATCGGGTGAATACCGGAAATCTCCGCGAATAACTCCAAGCACATCAGAGAGGGTGCGTATGTGAGTGCTCGATTGCGGTTCGTAAAATATGAAGTCAAACCCTATTAGGCGATCGGAGTTGGTTGCTATCCCTGCGTACCCACCATCTGCCCCGAAGCACACCGCGTTGGGCCACATGAACACGCAGCAGACAACCAAACTAGACGCTCTAAGAAGGCGCCCGAATAACCTGTTGTGGGGGCCATCGTAGGGTTCGCGAATCGCCTTGAGCGTCTGGCGCTCAGTAATCGGCTGGATCGTGGTTTCCGTGCATGCTCGCATACTGTGTGAGTCTAGGCGGCAGACACGGCGAGGGTCAACCGGAAATGAGAGGATGCAGAAAGGCCGGGGACACCGGACCCGGGACGCCGGACTTGCTTCGCATGGCGGTTGTGTTTAGTGTTTGGCTTGTTATGAGTTAAAGTTAATTAACTCGTGGCAAACACGATGACCAAACTTTTCGACAAGTGCGGCGGGTATCGGGCGCTGCATAGTTTCACGTATGCCACACTCGTCCATCTCGGGACCATCGCGTTTTGCAAACGGTTCATCAGTTTTCGGGATGACCCGCTGGGCAAGACGACGGGCCAGATGATCGGCGCGGCGCGGTCGGGACGCCAAAACATCATCGAGGGCTCGGAGCGTTCCGCGACGTCGAAGGAGACGGAGATCAAGTTGACCGACGTGGCGCGGGCGAGCCTGAGCGAGTTACTGGGCGACCTGGAGATCTTTCTCGCCGAACGCGGCGCCATTCCGTGGAGCCGTCACTCCGGTGAGCGGTGCCACCTCTTCGGTCTTCAGATCGAACCGTTTGCGCATACCGACGACGAGTTGCACGACTACTGGACCTACTTCGCCTCCGTTCGCGCCAACTTCGCACGCTGGCTCGACAGCGAGGATGCCGTCGTGGTTGCCAACGCGTTGATCGTCCTGATCGAACGGGCCATGGCCATGCTGTCCGGCCAGGTCCGCCGCCTCGGCGAGGACTTCGAGCAGCACGGCGGTTTTCGCGAACGACTGCATCAGCGGCGTGTCGAGGTCCGCGACAGCCAGCCCGGCACGCCAGCGTGTCCAGAGTGCGGCAAACCTATGCGCCTGCGCCAGGCCCGTGCGGGCACGCACGCTGGTGAGGAATTCTGGGGCTGCACCGGTTACCCGAATTGCAAGGCGACCAAGCCGAAGGCGAACGACGCGCCTCGGGACGCAGGACACAGGGCGCCAGACGCGTGAGTCTTGCGTCCTGCGTCACTCAGTCGGCCAATTGCGCCTACTGCCCCGGCGCGGCCGGCGTCTCGGGCGTTGGGGCACCTTCGGCGGCCACTTCGGGCACGGCATCGTCCTCGGGCTCGACGGTGGTCGCGGCCACGAGTTTGTCGCCTGCGTCGAGTTGGATCAGGCGCACGCCTTGCGTCACGCGGCTGATGACGCGTACGTCGGCTACGGGCATCCGGATCATCTGGCCCTGGGCCGTAATGAGCATGAGCGCATCGGCCTCTTGCACGGCATGGGCGCCGACGATGCAGCCATTCCTCTCGGATGTCCGAATCGTCATCAGGCCCTTGCCGCCGCGCTTCTGGATGCGGTATTCGTCGAAGTTGCTGCGCTTGCCGTAGCCATTTTCGGTGCAAACCAGGAACGTGGCGCGCGGGTCGACAATCTCCAGGCTTTCGACCCGGTCGGCATCGGCCAGATCGATGCCGCACACGCCACGCGTGTCGCGGCCCTGGTCGCGCAAGGCGCCCTCGTTGAACCGGATGCTCATCCCGTTGTGCGTGGTCAGCATGACGTCGTTATGGCCGTCGGTCGGCTTGACGCCGATCAAGCGGTCGCCCTCATCGATCGCGATCGCGATAATGCCCGCGGCGCGCGGATTGCTGAAGGCGCCCAAATTCGTCTTCTTGACCACGCCCTTTTCGGTGGCAAACACGATGAACTGGTCCGCCGCAAATTCACGCACCTTGACCATGGAGGCGATCTGCTCGCCGCTCTGCATGTTGAGCAGGTTGACAATCGCCTTGCCGCGCGAATTACGCGACGCTTCGGGGATCTCGTAAACCTTCTCCCAGAAGACGTGGCCCTTGGGCGTGAAGAACAGGATATAGTCGTGCGTATTGGCCACGAACAGGTGTTGGACGTAGTCCTCTTCCTTCGTGTCCATGCCCGCCACGCCCTTGCCACCGCGGCGCTGCGCCTTGTAAGTGCTCACGGCCGTGCGCTTGATGTAGCCGGTGTGGCTGATCGTGATCACCCAGCCGCGATCGGCAATCAGATCCTCGATATTGACTTCGCCCTCGTTGGGCACAATGTCCGTCTGGCGACCGGAGGCGTACAGTTTCTTGGCTTCCAGCAAGTCCTCGCGGATTACAGCGAAGAGTCTCTCTCGGCTGGCAAGCAGGTCACGCAGATACGTGATGAGTTTGATCAGCGCGAGGTATTCCTCTTCGAGCTTGTCGCGCTCCAGGCCGGTGAGCTGGTACAGGCGCATGTCAAGAATCGCGTTGGTCTGGATCTCACTCAGGCCGAACCGCTTCATCAATTCCGTCTTGGCCTGATCGCGGTCCTTGCTCCCCCGGATGATCTTCACGACATCGTCGAGGTGGTCCAGGGCGATCTTGAGCCCTTCCAGGATGTGCGCTCGGGCCTCGGCCTTGGCGAGTTCGAACTGCGTACGACGTGTGATGACGTCGAAACGATGGTCCAGAAAGGCGACCAGCATCTCCTTGAGCGTCATCACCTTGGGCCGGCCGTGATCAATGGCGAGCAGAATGGCGCCGAATGTCGTCTGGAGCTGCGTGTGCTTGTAGAGGTTGTTCAGAACGACCTTGGCCACCGCGCCGCGCTTGAGTTCGACGACAATGCGGATGCCGTCCTTGTTCGACTCGTCGCGCAGGTCGGAAATGCCCTCGATATGCTTTTCCTGGACCAGCTCGGCGATGGTTTCGAGCAGGCTGGACTTGTTCACCGCGTAGGGAATCTCGGTGATGATGATGCTTTCTTTGCCCTGCTTGCCTTCCTCGATGCCGGCCCGTCCACGCACCTTCATCTGACCGCGGCCGGTCCGGTACATGTCCGAGATCGGCTTGAGACCGCAGATGATGCCGCCCGTGGGGAAGTCCGGCCCCTTGACGTGCTTCATCAGGTCGTCGACCGTCGCTTCGGGATTGTCGATCAGCACGACCAGCGCGTCGATCAACTCGCCGAGGTTGTGCGGCGGGATGTTGGTCGCCATACCCACGGCGATGCCAGTGCTGCCGTTCATCAGCAGGTTGGGCACGCGCGCGGGCAACACGGACGGCTCGACGAGTTCGCCGTTGTAGTTGGGCACCATGATAACGGTGTTCTTCTCGATATCGGCGAGCAGTTCCTCGGCCATGCGAGTCAGGCGGGATTCGGTATACCGGTAGGCTGCCGCGTTGTCGCCGTCGATGCTGCCGAAGTTACCCTGCCCGTCGACGAGCGTGTAGCGCATGGCAAACGGCTGGGCCATGCGGACGAGCGTTTCGTAAACGGCCGAGTCGCCGTGCGGATGGTATTTGCCGAGCACTTCCCCGACGACGTAAGCGCATTTCTTGTAGGTCCGGTTATGCAGCAGGCCCAGGTCGCGCATCGCGTAGAGGATGCGGCGCGCGCCGGGCTTCATGCCGTCGCGCACGTCCGGCAGGGCGCGGCCGATGATGACGCTCATCGAATAGTCGATGTACGAGTGCTGCATCTCGTCTTCGATGTTGATGTCGTGAACCAATTCGTTGCGTGTATACATGAAAGCGTTTCCCGTTCTCGGTGTCGTTGACGCGGCGGCCCGGTCAGATGTCCAAGTTCTGCACGTTCAGGGCGTTATCTTCGATGAACTTGCGCCGCGGTTCGACTTCGTCGCCCATCAGCACGGTGAAAATATTGTCAGCCACGAGGATGTTCGGCTGCTTGACCTTGAGCAGCTTGCGCTTCTCGGGGTTCATGGTGGTTTCGTACAACTGTTCGGGATTCATTTCGCCCAAGCCTTTGTAACGCTGGATGGCCAATCCCTTGCGGCCCATGTCGCGAACCACGTCGAGCACCTTGGAGAGCGACTGCAGGGGCGTCTCCTCGTCTTCCCCGTCCTTGAGCGTGAAAACGGGTTCTTCGCCGGCCAGAAACTGACTGGCTTCAAGTCCTTTGCTCTCAAGAGCCAGGACGAGTTTGGCCAGCGGGCCGGCCGCATGCAACTCAGCTACACGGAACGCCGATGGCGTCATCGGCGGCGTGTGCCCGTTCTCCGTGAGAACTTCGACAGTCTCGCCGCGCTTTTGCTCGGTCTTCTCGCGCAGAGTTCTTAGTTCCTCTTCCGTGTAGACGAAATGATGCTCGGCGTCATCGCCCGCACCGATTGTGACATAGTAGCGGGGGAACGCCCCGGTCTTGCGATGCCGTTTCTGCAGGTAGTCGGCGAAGTCAATGCTCTTGCGTGTCAGGCTGCGCACGGCCTGCTCAATCTGCAGCAGCAGGTCGAGCAGCGACATCAGGTCCTTGCCGGCAAATGTCTTGCGGGACTTCGCCACCGCCAACGTCACGTCCTCGGCCCCAAGTTCGATCAGCTTGCGCGCCAGGGTTTCGTCGGTGTCGATGTATTCCTCGCGCTTCTTGCGCGTGACCTTGTACAGCGGCGGCTGGGCCAGATAGACATACCCGGCTTCGAGCAGTTGAGGCATCTGCCGATAGAAAAAGGTCAGAAGCAACGTGCGGATGTGCGATCCATCCACGTCGGCATCGGTCATGATGATGATTTTGTGGTAACGAACCTTATCCAGGGCGAACTCCTCGCGGCCGATCCCGGCACCGATGGCCGTGACCATGGTACGGATTTCGTTGTTGTTGAGGATCTTGTCGATCCGGGCCTTCTCCACGTTCAGGACTTTGCCGCGCAGCGGCAGGATGGCTTGAAATTCACGGTTGCGACCTTGCTTGGCCGAACCGCCGGCGCTGTCACCCTCGACGAGGTAGAGCTCGCACAGGGCGGGATCGCGCTCGGAGCAGTCGGCCAGTTTTCCAGGCAGGGCCGCCGAGTCCAGTGCACCCTTGCGGCGCGTCAAATCGCGGGCCTTGCGGGCCGCCTCGCGCGCCCGGGCCGACAGCAGGGCCTTGTCCACGATCTTGCGCGCCACCGGCGGATGCTCTTCGAGGTAGGTGCCCAGTTCCTCGTTGACGATCTGCGCCATGATGCCCTCGACTTCGCTGTTACCCAGCTTGGTCTTGGTCTGGCCCTCGAACTGCGGCCGCGGCAGCTTCACGCTGATCACGGCCGTCAACCCCTCGCGGATGTCGTCGCCCGAAAGCGATTCCTTGTCGTCCTTGATCAGCTTGTTCGCCTTGGCGTAGGCGTTGATCGTGCGCGTCAGGGCCGACCGGAACCCGCTCAGGTGCGTGCCGCCTTCGATCGTGTTGATGTTGTTGGCAAAGCACAACACGGTTTCCGAGTAAGAATCCGTGTACTGGAGCGCGATCTCGGCGACCATGCCGTCCTTTTCCTTGCCGAAGGCGACTACCTTGGGATGCAGGGCGCTCTTGTTCAGGTTCAGGTGCTCCACGAACTCGACGATGCCGCCCTTGAACTTGAACAGTTCCTCGCGCAGCGGCTCTTCCTGGGCGAAGTTGATTTCGATACCGCCGTTGAGGAAGGCCAGTTCGCGCAGACGATTGGCCAGGATATCCCACTCGAACTTACTGGTGTTGAAGATCGTATTGTCAGGCAGGAATGTGATCTTGGTTCCGGTGCCGCGCGTCTTGCCGATGGTTTCGAGCTTGGAGGCTGTCTTGCCGCGCTCGTAGCGCTGGTGATACACGTTGCCGTCACGCCGGACCTCGACCTCCAGCCACTCGCTCAGTGCGTTCACGCACGAGACGCCGACGCCGTGCAGGCCGCCGGAGACCTTGTAGCTGTCGTTGTCGAACTTGCCGCCGGCGTGCAGCACGGTCAGCGCGACTTCCACGGCCGGCTTGTGCTGCGTCGGATGCATGTCGACCGGTATGCCGCGCCCGTTGTCGTTGACAGTGACAGAGCCGTCGGCGTTGACCCGCACCTGAATGCTCGTGCAGTACCCGGCCAGAGCCTCGTCGATGCTGTTATCCACCACCTCGTAGACCAGATGGTGCAATCCGCGCACCGAGGTGTCGCCGATATACATGGCCGGCCGCTTGCGGACCGCCTCGATGCCTTCCAGAACCGTGATGTGTGTCGCGTCGTAATTTGCGCTCTTCTTAACTTGCTCTGCCATACCCGTCAGGCCACTCCCGGCGGCACTCGAAACCGCCCACTCACCCCTGCGTGGA
>Ga0118677_10005379_pt1 | contig 22448 bp, 10 predicted proteins | sample AliMusrvi5mmetaG_FD_86154 | JGI IMG/M metagenome (GOLD analysis project Ga0118677, IMG submission 86154)
CGTCCATAGAGCCATCCCCGGAACTCCAACGCCCGGCAACCGCAGAAATTGGCAGAAATAAACGCACTGTGCGATTCCCTCTGAAGGTGTCCCGGCGGACTGGCTATTTTCTGGGTTTCCTGGGCGGGATTGCGACGACATTGTCGGGGTCTCTAGCCGGCGTGGTCGGGATCTGGAATACTCATTACGGCGGGCGGCTGGGTGCCGGATTCGCGGATGATTTGATGTAACAAACAGTCGGCGTCACCGGCTAGGAACGCGCGGGCGGCGATCATGGCGACGGCGGCCACAGCAAGGTTCACATCAAGGCAGGCGAGGGCATCTGACAATTGCCCATTCCACACGGACCAAAGTATTCTCTCCAATTTGGCGGACTGCCCGGACTGGTGGCGTATCGCTTTGATGAGGGACGGTGCTGCTGCTTTGAGGTCGCCGCGGGCCTGGACGGAGAGTGTCCGTTGCAGCGTGATCACCGCAATGAGTTGGGCGATGGGGTCGTCCGCTGGCGTCCCGGTAAGATGTGCTGGTGGTGCGGGCGCTGGCATTGGGCCGGGTGACCGCGGTGCCGATGACCCGACCGCTGGCGTCGCGGGTGGTTGCCTGCACGGTGCCGCCCGCATCTTTCCGGCGGTCCACAGTCTGCACCACGCGCCCCAAGGCATCCCGGACCACTTCGCGGCAGGGATCAGCCGCCAACATGGAGGCCAGGGCCAGGGGGATTGCTGCTGATAGGAAAGACGTCCTCATGCCTGGTTACGACGGAAGCCGCCGGGAAGCTATTCAAGCAGCCTCAATGCCTGCTTGCCATCGGCCATGGCCAGGCCCAGGCGGTCGCGCAAATATCCTTCCATCGCCTTGCGCACTTTGATTTTCAGCACGCCGTTGCGCATGGCGTAGTCGCGTTCGACGGCCTTGCGCTGGTCGTCGCTCAATTTGTGATGGGGCCCACCTGGAGGGTCACCCATTGCTCCCAATCATTGTCCTCGGCCGGCGGCTCCGCCTGCTCGCGGCTCACCATGTCCTAATGTCCTGTCGGCGGCGCTTTCGGTTGTGACACCGTCCCCGTCCCAATGCAAGGAGGGTCGACATACGGTATGCTGGTCACCGATGCGCTGCCGGAGGTGAGCCCGTCGGAGTTCGCGGTGACGGTGATCGCGCCCGCCGTTGTCTGTGTTCGCACCAGGATGACGGCGATGCCGGCCACGGCCGGCTGCGGGTTGGGTCCAAGGATGGTGCCGCCTGTCACGCCGAACTGAACGGGGTTGGTGGCAGTGGTGATCAGCGTCCCGTTGCGATCGACCACCGACGCGTAGACAAATGCCACATCCGCCCCGTCGGCCAGCAACGGCGAACCGGCCGTGTCAATCCGGACGGCCATCCTGCTGGCGGCCTCCGGGGTGCGAATCTCGTGAGTTGCCTTGACCACACCCCCGATGATTCCCTCGGCCCTGAGCGTGCCAGGCTGATAGGCGACGGTGCTGAAGGTGAATGGCGCATGAAGCAGATGGTCCACCGGCAACGGTTCGGCGAAATCCAGCATAAAGCGGTCCGGGGTCTGCTCAGCCACCATGGCCCCATTCAAATACAGGCGGACGGAATCGCAGTTGCTGAAGACCCTGAGCGGCACGTTGGCGCTGGCCTGGGACCAGCACTTTGCGATATGCACCATGGGGCCGGAATCGACGCCGGGCAGGACGACGGACGGATCCCGCTGACTCTGATGAAAGAAGTAGGAAATCTTTGGCAAGCGATAGACGTCGGAAATGCCGCAACGGGAATAAGGATGCCTTTCGTATCCGGCATAATCAAACATGGACCAGACCGCGTCACCGGAGAGCCACGGCAAGCTTCTGTCCAGGTTGAGCGTTTCGATATGGTTTCTCGTCTGTTCCCACATTCCGGCGTCCTGGTCGGCGCGGCCGCGCCGGCTGGTGCCACGGGTGCACCCATACTCGCAATCACCGGATTCGGAAATTGCCAGCGGCCAGGACTTGGTGTAGTCCCGCACCGCGTGCTGGGTCGAGTTTATCAGAAGATCCACGATGCCGTATGACTCGTTGCTCGAGTACTTTTCCTCGCCGCAAGCATACATCTGGTCGCCCGGATACTCCTGATGGGCGGCGGAAACATAGGACTTGATCTGGTCGACGGGATCATAGCTTTCATTATGCAGGACTTCCCACGCTATTACCGACGGGTGATTGCGGTACCACCGGACCATGGTCCTGATGTCCCTAATCGAATTGGTCACGAAGTTGGCATTGGTGCTCTTGAACTGCCATCCCGGTATGCTCGCCATGGTCAGGATGCCGAGCTTGTCGCATGCCTCCACAAACTCCTCGGGCTGGATATAATGACTCAAGCGCACGAAATTCAAGCCGCCCTCCTTCATGCACAAGGCATCGCGGTACTGGCCCGATGGCGGCACGGCGTTGCCGATATACGGGTATTCCATGTGGCGGTTGGCGCCATGGAACACGTACCTGGAGCCGTTGATCTCAAAACCGTTGGCCTTGCTGAATTTGATGGTCCTGATGCCGATCGTCGTCTGCACCGCATCGGCGAACCGTGTCCCGTCAAAAACCTGCGAGCTCACCTTGTAGAGATCCGGGTGATCGGGATGCCACAGCTTGGGATTGGCCACGGTAAAGGTCTGGGTGAAGGTATGACTGGTGCCGGGATCAAGGATCCTGCTGGTCGTCAACGTCCCGACCGGCTGCCCGCCGGACGTTGCAAGGACAGTGGTGAGGTTGCAGGTTCGCGCGGTGGCATGCTCATTGATGACGTGCGTTTTGACCTCGATGGTCGCCGAGGCGGCGCTCACCGAGGGATACGTCACAAAAACCCCGCCGCCGGCCTCCACATTGGCGAACAGCTCGTCGGTCACATGAAGGGGGTCGGTAACGTGCAGGAACACATTCCGGTAGAGCCCGCCAAAGTACATGAAATCCGGGACCTTGGTCCCCGGCGGCACCTCGGGGTTGGCCCGGCTGTCCAAGCGCATGGCAATCACATTGGTTTGGCCGAACTTCAGATCGCCGGTGATATCGAGCATGAACGGCGTGTACCCGCCGTGGAAGGTCGTTCTTTGCACGCCATTGATCCAAAAGTCGGTGACCTGCATGGCCCCCTGGATTTCGATGAACACTTTCTTGCCGCGATAGGAGGGATCGGGGGTGAAGCTGTTGCGATACCAGCAGCTCCCCATGTAACCGGAGGGGCCGCTGGAGCTGAGCGAGTCCTCAAGCTTGACCGTGTGGGGGAGCGACACGGTTGCCCAGGCGTCGTCGGGGAAAGCCGGCATTTCCGCGCCAGGCGCATCGCCCAGATAGAATTTCCAGTTCTTGTAGAAGCGGATGTCCTGCCTCGGGCAGGCGGCCTCCACGGGGGGTGCGGCGGACACGTGAATTCCGGCCGCTGTCAGGCCCGCTGCCGCCATGATCCAGCGGCATGCAAATGTGATTCTGTGCTTGATGTTCATGTTTTTTCGGATGATGTCGTCCGGTCGGTCCGGATGCAAGGCTTGATGACGAACCGCTGGATGTGCTGATTCAGAACAGATCAGGATAATGCTTCTTGATCAAGGCCTGCTCCTCAAGGGTGAGCGCGCTGAGCGGCACCGGGGCGTCTTGCGGCCGGCGGTGCTTCTGGTTGATGCGGTTGATGAGGCTCCAATTCCGGGTCGGCTGACCGGCCGTGGGGTCGGCCGGTTCGCGGGCCGGCAGATCGTAACGGGTGAAGTCGATGACCATCCCGGGTTCGCTCTTCTGCCAATCACGCAGGATTGCCAGGCGGAAATCGGTGTTCATGAACCAGCGGATTTCCAGATTCGTCTCCGATCCTCCGATGCCGCTGCCCCGCTGCACAAACCGGTAATCGAGCCCTTGGTTGTCGGGATGATCGCGTCGCCAGGCCTCGCCGAACTCGCCCTGGGTGACCAAGCGGACATCGGGCCAGCGGAGCCGCACGTTCTGGAGCCACTCGGTGAGGCATTCCAGGACTTCCGGTTTGAGGGCCTTGACCAGGCTAATCTCCCAGCAATTGGTAACCCAGGCGAAGCCGTTGCGCTTGTACGCGTCATCGAAGTGGTTTGCCGTGACGGCCATCGCCTCGGTCAGGCCTTTGTCGGCCCCGAGATTGCGATACGATTCGATCGGGCCCACCCCGAGGCGGCTGTTGAATCCGCCCTCGAACCCGAAGCGCCGCGCACAGAGGAAGTCACAGGTCCAGCCGTCGAGGTTCACGCAATCAATGAAGTCGCGCTTGTTCTGCGCGGGTTTGCAGGCATGCTCGCGGCTTGGGAAATACGGGTAACTGATCGATCCGTCGCCATCGCCGTTATCAATGCCGTACTGGCTCCAGATCGTGCCCTGGCAGACATGGATGCCCTCCTCCTCGGCCAGGTAGCGCAAGTTCTCGGCCGCCAGGAAACCGGCCACGATGCTCTTGGGTTTGTAGCCGTTTCCAACCATGTCGCCCACCTTCCTGAGCGCCTCATGGATGTCCCGGTTGACCTGGGCGCGGGAACTATACATCGGCGCAAAATACCCGCCCGGATTGAAGGTGATTTCATCACCAAATTCCCTGTGATACTCGACCGCCTGCTTGCGGATGGCGGCATAATTCGGCCGCTCATCATGGAGCGCCTGCCACGAGAACGCCCAGGTCACCGCGCCATCCGGGAACGCCTTGCTGACGGCGTCGCGAAATGTGGCGACGGCTTCCGGGGTGTGATATGGCGCGTCGTCGGTGCCGGCGTTCACATCGCGCGCGGCTTCGATCTGATTGACTCGGATCACCGTATTCAGGGTGAGGAAGCGCCCTCCTTTCACATGCAGAGGCCCCGCGGCCGGTGGTTCCGGTGCGGCCAGGGCGGCTCCGGCAAACATCATCAGCAGCAATCCGATTTTTCTCTTTGTCATATGGTGTATGGCTTAGCGTTAGAATATGTCCGTGCGATGGAGCACGTGGCGGGTTGATTGTTACAGGGAAATGTTCCTTTCATAATGTTGGTGTATGTGCGGGGTTCCACGTTCTTCTGTCAGTTATAGATTGCGCCGGGCACCCGGCTTCAATGCGCCGTGATAAAGACCGATGTGAGGGGAGGCAACCTAAGCCGAATTCGGGTGACATTCTCTGAATTCTCAACCGTGTTGGAGAATTCCGGCACACAAAACCGTGCTTGCCCTGCCTCAAGCTGGTGAGGGTTCCAAAGCTCCGGTGTCAATTTCCCACGCAGTCGAACCCAGGTGTCCACGGGATCGTCGCTTGAGTTCGAAAAAAAGTAGATGTCACCGCCATCCTTGACCTTGTGGATGTAGTTCAGACTGCCGCCGGCGCTGGTCACCACCGGGCTGGATTCGAATTTCACGTCCGCGACCGGTACCGCCTCGCAAAGCACCGCCGCCAGACGGGTGGTTCCCTGAAAGGCTTCATCCATGTTCGGGAGGAAGTAAGCTGCGCCCCCGTGCGGGCTGGCGTTCTTATGGAAAGCTGTCCCGGGGTTGGCCGGGTCCAGGCCGAAAATCTCTTGGGACAGAGTCGCCACCTTCGCGTCCTGTCCCGGCTCGACTGACAAGCGCGGAAGGTTGGCCGTACAGATGATAACGCCGCCGCTGTCGAATAAGGCCTTCGCCTTTTCCATGGTGGACACATTGATGATCCCGGAATGCGAGCCTCCCGGAATGACCAGCACCTTGAACCTCTCAGGGTTCACCGTGTTCTGAAGTTCCAAGACACGGTTGGCGGAACTGACGGTGACCTTGTTATCCAGCACGTCCGGGTGCAAGAAGGTGAAGTCGCGCCTTATTCTGTTGGAGAGGCGCTCGCCTACATTCAGGTAATCGCTGCTGGTGGCCTCGGCTCCGAAACGACTGTCGGCGTAAATCGAATTGATCGGATAAAGCACCGCGATGTCAGCCACGTGGCGACCGCCCTGCAGCAGCAGCTGACAGCGCCCCGCCCATTCGCAATAGCCGGGCAACAGTGGCGCCACCTCCGGGTTGCGCCAGGACAATTCCGGCAGCACATAGGCGGTCCCGCCAGGCGTGTACCATGCGGCGTGGGGAACAAGCTGGTTGATCCCCCGCGCGTATAGGTCCATCGCGATGCGGTACAGCAGCTTGGGCGTGAAGTCCCAGATCGCGCCGTAGCATTCAGACTGAACGATTGGATGGTCATAGATAAACCCGGCGTCGCCTGCGAGTTTCATGCCGTCCTTGCCGCGACCATAGCCGAAAATCCAGTCGATCAACGGGCGCTGCGCGTACTGCCAAAATTTCATGACGTCCCCAGCGCCCTCCATGCTCTGAGGATTATAGGCATTAGGCGGGTGGCCTGACGCATCGATCCCGTGGGCGCCGCACCAATCAGCGACCACCTTGACAAAACCCGTAGCGAACAACTCAGAGCGAAACCCGAACATTAACGCCCGGGCCGAGGCGGTGCCCGGACCGATATCATACCAGAGTGCCGGATAGTAAAGCGCAGGACTCAAGCCGTATTTGGCCGAGAACCTTGCATTGAAGGAATCGGTCCACTCGGGATGGTCTGCGCCCGTCCACTGGCCGGCGCTGGCCTGGGCATAACCCACATCATCGAAAAAGGAACTCTTGATGGTAGTCCCGAAATGGCCGGGGAACCTCTGGTAAAACCGCTGATAGGTCAACTCCACCCATTTGGCGACAGCCTCAGGATTCAGATAATCCACGACGGGCAGGCGACCGGTCTCACTGATCCGGCAGGTAAACACCATGACCTTCCAGCTTCCGGCCGGGACATTCCACGAGAGGATCGAGCCGCTGACAGATGCAGAAAGGTCCATGCGCTGGCTATGATCCTTGTTGTTCATGGCCACGCATCCCAGCAGGGTCCCGGAGCCGATATGGGTTTGATAAGTCGCGGGGCCGGCCACATCCTCCTCAGCCTTATAAACCTCCCGGGCGTTGTATTGCGGGTAATTGGCCATCTGACCCGCAGCCGAGCCCGAAGGGAATGACTTGTCATCACAGAAGATCGCCCACATCCCAAGTTCATCGAGCTTTTTCAGGAGGTGGCCGTACTTGTCTAGGAACTCGGGCTGTTCCCATTCCACTTGGGGAAGGATGGCCACGCCGCCATATCCGTCCCGGCTCTTGAGATTGGCTAGATGGTTGTCCACGACGTCATTGGTGATGACATCATTGAGCCAATAGATGGGAGCGGGACGGGATTGCAATGGAGGCTTGGAGAAATCCTCCCGGGTCACGCCCCAGGCCATCGCGGACGTAGCGGCGAACAGAGTTGCTAACAATGGCTTGGACATTTTGGCGAACTTCGGGATCTTTGCGCCCTTCATCTTTCGCATATCTTTTCGCGGCACCTTCTGGACACTCCGAGCACGGCTCTATTTGGACTTGTCAAGGTTCACCAGCGCCCCGGCGAAGGCTTTGCCCATGAGGGCAAAGGTCTTGGCGCAACCCAGATAGTGATAACCCGCGTTCGAGGCACCGCGCATCAGGCGTTTCCATTCATCCGGCGTGAAGTTCTCCGCCATGACCTTCATCTTGTTATCCCAGGAGTCGTTTTTCTCCTCTTTGACTTTCGCGTCCACCTTGGACCAGCACGACTCCATCCGTTTTTGGAGCACTTCCAATTGGTCATCCCAGAATGGCGCCGTTTCCACGGCCACCACATTGCCTTTGAACTCCGGCATCAATGTCGGCGCGGCCATCGCCTTGCGGAAATACTGCATGTCCTTTCCCGCATTGAGACCTCCGAACCCGGCGACGCCAATGACAAACGGCATTTTCGGCGCGGCCAGGTCCTTGCGGACATCACCGATGAACAGGGCCATGAGCCGCGCGTACTCGTCATAGCGCTTGTCGCCCCACTCGGCCGGATACCACCATGAATCACAATAATCGTTCCAGCCCTGGAGCCAGACGAAGCCGGCCAACTCATACCCTTGCTTCGGGTCGCAGCCCGGCACCACCCGCGGGAGATCGGCCAGAACTTTCCGCACGTGTTCGATCATATAGCGGTAGAAAACGCCCAACCGTTTGTCCTCTTCCTGTTGAACCTTCTCGGCATCGTGCCCGAACTTGGCTTTGATATAATCATGCAGTGGCTGGGGGCCGGCGCTGGGAGGCCGGAAATCCGTGTGAAGGCTCTTGCCTCCCCAAGCCGTTTTGATGATCAGGAACGGCTCATGCACGACCTTGCTCATGTAAATGCCGAAGGTGAACTCGGGACCAATTTTGTCGCCTGGCTTGGTACGGTCCATGCCTGCCATTGACCCGTAACCCGCCGTCATTCTGCCGGTGACCTCGAAATTGGGATCACCGGTCAGATAAGAGAGCCATGCATGATCGCACACGACCGGCTTGCCATCCGCGCCGACCATTTCCTTGAGCATGGGCGCGGTTTTCGGATCGTCGCCAATGTAATCAAAAGTTTTGATATTCGCAGGACCCTCCATGTTCGACTGGCCGGCGAGGATGAAAACCTTGAGCGGCTTGGCGGCAGCCTGGCCGGTGATGACCGGCAACAGTCCGCAGACCGCCGCGATGATGGTCAGTTTCGCGTTTTGTTCTATCAATTCCATGATGGTTATTTCCTGCTGGTGGTTTTGGTGGTTTTCGACGGTTCGCCGCTGGCGGCCGCATGGGCGATGAAATCCCGCAGGCTGATCAGTTTGGGAGTATCTGTGAGAGCTTCGATGTCGGCGATGTATTTGTCGAATTTGGCCGCTCCTTCCGGCCATTTGTCAGGCCGTTTGGGCCGCAATTTGGGCAGCATGTCTTTCGCATGGGCACCGTAACGCATGAGGTACTGCATCCGTTTTTCCCACTGGAGTCCCCACCGCCATTCGAGTGTCGCAACACACAGATCCATGCCCTCGCGGATATGCAGGCTGGTGATCAGGTCGAGGCCGGCGGCGCGGATGCCGTCGGCAAACATCTCGTCGGTGGGCGACATGATTTCGACCGCCTTGACAATGGCGGGCAACATGACCGCGAGGTCGCGGTCGGTGAGTTTCGGCAAATAGGCGGCCACCGCCCCCCGGGGGATGCTGTCCTCGTTCTGCAAAAGCGAGTTCATGGCAGGGTAGAGCAAGCGCCGGTCAACTCCGTCCAGCGAGTTACCCAAAACGGTTTCCCCGCGCGTGCCGGGTGCCGGCGAAAACAGCGCGATGGAGACCGAGCGGTTCGTCATGCCGCGGGGGTCCGCCGGATTCCTGCGCCCTGCCAGCATCAGCAGATCATTTTCACAGGCTTTGCGCGCGTCGGCGCCGAGATGCGCGATAGCCTCGCAAGCCAGGCTCGCCGACCACGGGTCGGGATCCTTGAGCAAGGCCCGCAATTGTGGCGCGGCCGCCTCCCCGCGCGCAGCCAGACAACCCACCGCTTCACACGCTCCGTAGCGGCTGTTGCGGTCGGCACCGGCCAGCATCTTCTGCAGCGTCGGCACAAAGTCCCCCTCGCGCTTGGCCAACGCTTCCGCCGAGCGTTTCCGCACCGCGGGCGACCAGCTCGTGAGGCCTGCCAGCAGCTCGTCGTTTGTGCGCTTGTAGTATCCGTTGTCGGGTCCCTCGGGATAGCAGTCGCGGCCGGCGGCGATGATCTCACTGACCTCGCCGGCTTTCAGCGTGGGCGCGGCGGACGGCTTTTTGCCAATCAGATAGAGGCTCTTGAAAGGCAGGCCATAACTCAGGAGATAGGCGCCGGTGAGGTCCCAAGTGGTGTAGTTGTCGTTCTCATCACGCGGTTCGACCTTCTGATAGACGAATGCGCCTTTCCAGTTGCGGGCCAATTCATAGTACCAACTTTGTTCCTTGAGGTAGGCGCCCGTGGCCAGGGGACCGCTGCGGGAGGCTCCGGGCAGGGCCCAGAGCATGTTCCAGAAGTTGCCGCAGTGTCCCTGTTCGCGCTGGTCGTAGGCAGCCACGGCCATCCAGGAATAGAAAGAGGCCGCCTCGCGGTCATCGAGCAGGTCGAACAACACCGCCGCGCAGGAGGTTTTGCCATTGTCCTCATGGGATGGCCAGGGCGCGTGATCGCCATAGGGAATGGCACCCTTGTTGACGAACCAGCGCAGCAAGCGGATCGATTTTCCGATGGCCTTGTCCACTGCGGGATCCGCCACGCCCGCCTTGCGGGCCAGCACCAGCGAGATGGTCATGGGCAAGCCGACCTGGTTCATGCCGCCGTAGCCTTCCGAATGGCCGTCCGGCAATGGAGGATGATGCCCCCACATGCCATTCATGCATTGGGCCTGGGCGGCTTCCTTCGAGATGCGTTTGAGTTCCGGCAGCAACGTCTTGTCACCCGTGGCAAGGATATACTCGGCGAGGAACAGGTTGCCCCACGCCTGGTCCCAACAGCCCATGCCCTGGCGCATCGCTGTCGCCACATTCTTCGCGTAGTCGGCCAGCATGGCATGGTATTCAGCTTTGCCGCTGGCCAGGAGTACCAGCGCGTTGAAGTCCATTGATATGTCAACATTCTTCAACCCGTTTTGCGCGATGAGGCGGCAGCCCTGCTCGAAAATCGCCTTGGACTTCGGGCAGTTGTAGGGCGCGGTGTCGCTGTAGGTGCCGAGCACCGGCAACTTAATATCAACATTGGCGCTCTGTCCGTCGCGCCAGCGGGTGATCCGCAGCACACCCGATTTTCCCTCGGCCGCGGTGATGGCATGGCCGAAACTCCGGCGCGCGTCGTTGGCGAACGGCTTGTCATTCATGCCAACGATCACGTCGTTGACCCGCAGGATGCCGTCGGCCGGCGATCCCGGCTCCACCTTGGTGACGAGGATCTGCCGCGATGCGCCCGTCTGGTCCTCATGCCGGAAAAAGATCCAGCCGCGTATCCCGGTCGGGCCTAACTGCCAATCGTGTTGGTCGTCCTTCGTGCCGCCCTGGGTGAGATCCGGCGGGGTGGATGGCGGGACCGGTGTCGGGTTGGCGGCGGATAAAGCGCCGACACAACCGACGAGCAAACAAAGGAAGCCGAAGTATCTAACAGCCGTTGTGATGTGATGATTCATGATTCTCCAAATGGTTGTTCGGCGAAGTTGTTTCATTCGGCCAGGAGTTTCGCGACTTTTCCCGCCAGATCGGTGCGGGCGTTGAGTTCGCGCAAATTGCCCTGTTTGTCCACCAGCCAAAAGACCGGGATGGCGCCGATTCCGAACCTTTGGCCGTACTCGTTTTTCCAGCCTTTGCCATCGAAGTGCTGAGGCCAAGTCATGCCTTTCGCTTCGGTGAACTTCATGAGTTTCTCCTTGTCCTGCTCATGATCGAAACTGATGCCAACCACCTCGAATCCTTGACTATGATATTTCTCGTAGGCGGCTTTGACGTGCGGGATTTCAGCCACACACGGACCGCACCAAGTCGCCCAGAAATCCACCAGCACGACCTTGCCTTTCATGTTGGTGAGGTCCACTTGGCGACCGTCGATCGCCGTGAACTTGATGTCGAGCGGTTTGCCGACGGCGTCGAGTTTCTTCAACATGTTGGCGGCCAGGTTCTTGACTCCCGCGTCGGCCGGACTGGCGAGGATTTCCTTCAGGAGGGCGTGGGCTTTCCCGGGTTCGCTGATTTCAGCCAGCCGGAGTAACAGCGCGAATCCCTGAGACGCCTGGGGAAACTCCTGTTGGAGCTGGCGCGCCTGTTTTTCAAGTGCGGCGGGTGATTCCGGATCGTCGCCCGCTTGTTTCGCGGCGCGTTTGAGATCTTCCTCGCGCAACCGGAACCGGATGCTTTCGGGGGTCTTGGGATTCGTCCTGGCGGCGGCTTCCAGATCCTGCAACGGCTGGACCGCCGGGGCATAGCCGGCACCCGCCAGGGATTCGAGCAGATTCACCTCCATATTCCAGGCGTTGCCGGCCATCTTGTCGTCTGGATACTGCGTATGAAACGCCCTGGCCTTCATGGCCCGGTCCAGCATTTTGGCGCGGACTTCTTCCTGTTCCGGAGTGAGCGCCTTGCCGGCCGGAGTGGGTTCCAAAAAGACCGGCGTGCTCATTTTGCAGATTTCGTTCCAGACGGCGGCGGCTCCGGCAGCGGCGGCTTGTTCCGCCGGAGCGTGGGTGGCGCAGGTGAGGAACAACGCCCACATCGGGGAAAGAATCGTTCCGGTTTTCAGTTTGTTAGTGTGGTTCGGTATCATATATGGAGTTGTTGGAAAATGGGATGCAAAACGCCGCTCGGGCTGGGAAACCCTGGCACGCCCTGGTTTTTTGTGGTCGGCATGGTCAGTTCGGCTGGGTGACCTTGAGGCGGACAAAACCGTTAGGTCCGGGGTTCGGGATGGCGACCTTGACGTGATCCGCGGGGCTGCCGGGCGTGATCGTGACGGGGCTGGCGGTGGTGAGCGGGATGGTGATGGAGGTCCAACCTGTCAGGTTGTTGCCGTATTGGACTTCCTGGATGGTGGCCGGCGGTTGCGAGAGGTCGCTGCGGTCATACTCGTAGAACCAGGAGCCACCGGTGTGGCTGATGACGGGCAGGATGGTCCGCGAGGGCGACATCGGCGCGCCGCCCAACACAAACTCCAGCAGGTTGGGGATGCCGTCGTGATCGGGATCGTCCATCGGGCCGTCGTTGACACCGGCGGTGAGTCCCTGCGCGGCGTTGGCGGCCCACGAGGCGTATGGCGTATTGGCCGTGGCGGCGGCCTGGTTGGAGTCGGAGCCCTCGCCGGCGGTGTTGCTACAGGAAACGACGTAGTAGTAGGTCGTGCCGTTGGCTGCCGTGGTGTCGGTATAACTGGTGGCGCCGGTGGTGGTGCCGATCACCGCGTAGGGGCCGCCGCTCACGGGCGAGCGTTTGATGTTGTAGCCGGTGGCGCCGGCGGCGGCGGTCCATGTCAAGGCCACCTGGCTGATGCCTGCGGTGGCACCCAAACCGGTCGGGGCGGGCGGAGTGAGCGGGACCTCGGCGAAGGTGAGGGCGGCGATGCCGTTGCTGCCATAGAGCAGGTTGCCCTGCACACCGTCCCAGGTGGTTCCCTGGACATAGGTGATGGTTTTGGCGGTGGAAGCGGCGGTGAGCGTGAGTTTGACGGTTTTGCCGGAAACGCTGCCCGAGGAGACCTGGCCGGAGACGCCATCCAGATAGAACAGCCCGCCGGTGGCGGCGAGCCACGGGGCGATGTTCTGGTCGAACTGCAGGGTGATCTCGTTGCGGGCGGTGGTGCTGTAGTAGGCCTTGGTCAGATTCGGCGCACTGAACACGGTGCCGGGCGCGTAGCCGTAGAAATCCTGCTCCACCAGCGGGCTGATGAGGTCGGAGAATTTCTGATAGCCGTCGAGCACATAATGGCAGCTCGAGCCGGGCACGATGCCCAGCGTGCTCATGATGCGCATGTTGGAGTACAGATACGGCAGGGTCCGCTGGACCTCGCGCAGTTGGTCGTTGCGGGACGTGTCGCCGCAGGCCGCCGGCCAGATCTGGAAGATATAATAGTTTTGGATGTTGGGGAAATCCTGTTTCCAGGCGGCGGACATATCGACGAAGTATTGTTGATAGAACTTGTAATCGTAATCGCCGTCCGTGCCTTGCGACCCCTGGTCCTGTTCGCCCTGGTGCCACAGCACGGCGCGGATGCCGTGGGTGAGCTTGGCGCCGACGATCCGGTTGTAAAGGGTGGCATAGATCGAATACAGGCTGCCGGCCTGCGAATGGTCGGCGGGATTCGGTTGGTGCTGGTCGATGCGGGTGCCGCCGACCGCGCCGTTGATGATGCAGACGGGCATGCTGTAGGTGGCTGACAGGTATTTGGCCCAGATCCAGCCCCAGACGCCGAGTTGGAGTTCGCCTTGCGCGTCCTTGTTGGTGGCGTAGCCCCAGCCATACGTGTTGCCGTAGGAGCGGATCCACGGGCTGGTGTTGGTATCGGCCGGGACGGCGTTGTCGGTGGCCAGGGCGTTGGACTGGCCTTCGATCATGTAGGCGTCGCCGCAGACCAGATCGGTCACGGTATTGCTCGGCGTGTCGATGCTATTGGCAGTCGTGCCGAACTCGACCCGGTACGTGACCAATCCAGCGGCGATCGGCACCGAGAAGGCATAGGCGCCGGCCACCGGTGTCTGGCGGAGGGTGGTGCCGTATTGCGATTCGGTGCCGCCGTTGGGCGTGGCGAACACTTTCAGATAGACCGGAGTGGTTCCGGCGCCGGTACCATTGTAGAAGATCGTGCCGTTGTTGGTGTTCGGGTTGCGGGCATAGAATTGTTTGGCGACGGGCTTTTCGTTGGATCCCGGCGTGCGCTGGACCCAGGCATCGGGCGTCGCGGGTTGTTGGACGGCGATCGTCTTGCTAACAGTAACCGGGGATCCGCCGTTGCTCAGGGTCAGGCTGACGGTGAGCGGGCCGTTGCCTTGCGCGCGGGTGAGCGTCAGCGATCCCGGCACGGTGGGGGTGGCGGCGGTGATCGATTTGGCCGCAGCCACGCCGGTCGCATTCCAGTTATAGGTCAGGTTGGCGAGATTCTTGGCCTGTAGGTCGGCCAGGTTGGAGATGTTGGGCGTGATGGTGATGGTCGAGCGGCCGTCCCAGGTGGACGGACCGGTGAGCGTGAAGACCGGATCGGGGAGGTACTCGACGATCATGACGGGGATGTCGATCGTCCTGGTTTCGGTCGGATAGATCGCCCGGAACAGGATATCATAGGATTGGTTGCCGGTGACGCGGCCCGCGCTCAACACATAACTGAACTGGTCGGTGGCGAGCACGGTTTCGACGCCGTTGATTGTTTGGATCCAATAGACTTTCTGGGCGCCGCCGGCCTGGCCGGTGAGCGTGGCGGTGTCACCCTCATTGAGGGACACCGATGCCGGCGAGGCGGAAAAGGTCGAGCCCGCCTGCACCAGGTTGCCCACCAGCGTTTGCAGCGGTTTCTGGTTTTCGTATTCCAATTTCACCCAATTGGCGGACCGGGCGACGCTGGAGACGCGCACCTCGTCCATATCGCCGGCAAACGTGTAACCGCTGCCAGAACCCGCGCCAAGCTGCATCACCGCCGGATTGGGCAACGAAAGCGCGCCGGCAGCCGTGGCGTCAAGGGTGCCGTTGACATACAACTTGCCTGCGGTGTTGTTATAGGTATAGGCAACGTGTGTCCACTGGCCCTGAGGCACACGGGTCGCACCGGTCATCGTCGCTCCGCTCCAGTAGCCGTTCATACTGAGGGTCGTTGCCGGCGGTGCGCCAAGTACGATCTCCACTTGGCCGCTTGTCATGGTCTGCCCCCAGCGGAGGAGCGTGGCCCAAGTCGCGCTGTCGGACCTGTACCAGAAGGTGGTTGAATGAGACGCCCCGCCTGATGGGAAGGCGGTGATATTCTGGCCGCAGTCAACTCCCTGTCCCACGACAAAATGCCTGCCTTCGCCGATCATGCCCGTGCCCACGGTCGTGCCGTTGTTGGTGGGGGTGGTGTTGCCGAGTTCATCGGCCAGGGTTTCATTCAGGTGCGACACGCTGGCGAATCCGTTGCTCGCGCTGAAAACCGCGGCACCGTTCGATTCGCTGCCCACTCCGGTCTTGCCCCAATACATTTTGATTTCCTGGCGCGCGTTGGCGGCGATACTCGGGATTCTCACCCAGATGGCGGCCTGGCCGTTGGCGGGATCCCATTGTTCGATCTGATAGGGAAGGGCCATGCCCGCGACGGTGGCGAAGCGGATGTCGCCGCCGTCGGCCGCGGCCTGGGAGAACGTGAAGTTGCCGGAGTTGAGCCGGACCAGCAGCGGGAAACCGGATTCCGCCGTACCGGTGGCGATATTGGCGCCTTCCGGGGTGGTCAGGATGAAGAACGAGCCGGAATAGGGCCAGAGTTCATAGGGCGATGTCTGATAGGTCTGCGCCGATACGGTGTAGGTCTTTTGGGTGATGCCGTTCTGGGCGGTGACCGTGTAGGTTTGCGGAGTGGTGAAATTCAGGGTGGTGCCGGATGCGGGAACGCAGGTGGCGTTCGCGGAAAGCGTGTAGGTGGGGGCAAGATCGTTCACGCCCGGAGTTGCAGGCACCATGAGAGTGATGGTTTTCGCGGTTTGGTCGATGGTCCCGGGATTGCCCGGCAGACCGAAGGTGAGAATATCGCAGGCCGTGCTGGATTGCGGCGGGGAGTAGAACCATTTGTTTTCCAGATAGGCCTTCACCGCAGCAATATCGCTGGCACCCAGAATACTGTTATAAACGAGAATCTCGCCGACATCACCGCTCCAATAGCTGCCGACACTCGTACCGCTCATCCGGCCGCCAATACCTGTATAATGGACGTTGAAGGCGGTGGCATCGCCGGCGCCGCCTGAGGCGGTGACGTCCGGCGAGCTTGCGGTCCACAACGCGAAGGTGCTGGCCGATCCCAGGGTGATCGTCTGTGCCGTGATGTAGGGCGTCGCTTGCGGCATGGGCACCCCGTTGCCAGCCATGAACCCCCCGTTGGCCCCTGAGGCCGCAGGGGCGAAATTCACGCCGCCACTGTAGGCACCAAGGGGCATCATCGCTCCATTCGTGTTATAGTCGGCTCCGGTGCCCGTGCCGAAGCTCAAATAGCCCTGCCAGCTTGAGTTGGCTGCCGCCGAGGCGCTCGTGGCGACGCAGAAGACGGTCATCTTGTTGCTGCCGGTATATGTGTAAGCGTTGCCGGAGAGCAACGCACCGTTGCCGGTGAACTTGAGGGCATACACGCCATTGATGCCCGCCTCCACGGTGGGTGCCGTGCCGGTGGTGGAAAACGAAGCGCTACCCGGCACCAGATTCGGGACCGTGGTGACGGTGCCCAGCGGAAGTTTCGAGGCATCCACCCACAGAGCGAGGGTGGCCGCAGCCGGTGGGGCCTGAACCGACGGCGCCGTGAACGTGAGGCTCGTGGTGGCGGCCGTCAGGGCCTGCCCGGAGGTCTCCGTGGCTTCCAGAGTCATCGTGTCCGCCACTGAGTAAACAACTCCCGAGATGGTGACACTGCTGCTCCCGGTGGTGATCGTGCCGCTGGTCGTCCCGGTTAAGGTCCCGGAACCGCTGGTCGTGCTCAACTGCACCACGGTGTCGCTCGCCACGGGCCGCGGCACATTGTCGGCATCCAGCGCCTGCACGGTCACCGCAAACGGCCATGCCGTATCGGGGGTCGCCGGCACCGACGAGAAGGCGAGCTTGGACGCTCCCGAGGCGAACGTAAGGTCCGTGGTGGTGGCCGTCAGGACCTGCCCGGAGGTCGCCGCGGCTTCCAGGGTCATCGCGCCCACCCCCGTGTAAATCACCCCCGACATGGTGACGCTGCTGGTTCCGCTGGTGATCGTACCGCTGGTCGTCCCGCCGCTCAGCGTCCCGGACCCGGAGGTCACACTCAACTGCACCACGGTGTCGCTCGTCACGGGGGACGGAACGCCGTTGGTATCTCTCGCCTGTACCGTCACATTGAACGGCACCCCCACTGCTGCATTGGTCGGGACGGACGAGAAGGCCAGTTGCGTGGCAGGCGGAGCGGTGAGCCATTTGGCCGTGAGATAGGCTTCCACGGCGGTTATATCGCTGTCGCTCAAGATGCTGTTGTAAACGAGAACCTCGCCCACATCACCGCTCCAGTAGCTGCCGGCACTCGTGCCATTTATCCGGCCGCCGATAGCGGTATAGTGAACGTTGAAGTTGGCGGCATTGGTGCCGCCGCCAGTAGCGTTGTTCGTTGAATTCGCGGTCTTCACCGCGAAGGTGCTCGACACTCCCAGAGTAACCTTCTGCGCCGTGATATAGGGCGTCGCTTGCGGCATGGGCACACCGTTGCCAGCCAGAAACCCCCCGTTGGCCGCCGGGGCGAAATTGACACCGCCACTGTAGGCGCCCAGGGGCATCATCGCTCCATTCGTGTTATAGTCGGCCCCGCTGCCCGTGCCGAAGCTCAAATAGCCCTGCCAACCTGAGTTGGCTGCCGCCGAGGCGCTCGTGGCGACGCAGAAGACGGTCATCTGGTTGCTGCCGGTATATGTGTAAGCGTTGCCGGAGAGCAACGCGCCGTTGCCGGCGAACTTGAGTGCCTTCACGTAATTGATGCCCGCCTCCACGGTGGGTGCCGTGCCGGAGGCGGAAAACGATCCACCTCCCGGCACCAGATTCGGGACCGTGGTGACAGGGCCCAGCGGCAGTTGCGAGGCATCCACCCACAGAGCGAGGGTAGCCGTAGCCGGAGGGGGTTGAACCGATGGCGCCGTGAACGTGAGGCTCGTGGTGGCGGCCGTCAGAGACTGTCCGGAGATTTCCGCCGCTTGCAAGGTCATCGTGTCCGCCACCGAGTAAAACACCCCCGAGATGGTGACGCTGCTGCTCCCGCTGGTGATCGTACCGCTGGTCGTTCCGGTCAAAGTCCCGGACCCGGAGGTCACGCTCAACTGCACCACGGTGTCGCTCGCCACGGGCTGCGGCACATTGCCGGTGTCCTGCGCCTGCACGGTCACGGCAAACGACCATCCGGTGACCGGGGTTGCCGGCACCGCCGAGAAGGCGAGCTTGGACGCTCCCGCGCTGTAGGTGAGATTCGTGGTGGCGGCCGTCAAACCCATGCCCGACGACACGGCGGCTTGCAAGGTCATCGCGTCCGACGCCGAGTAGGTCAGTCCCGAGAAGGTGATGCTGCTGTTTCCGTTGGTGATCGTGCCGCTGGTCGTCCCGCTCAAGGTCCCGGAGCCGGACGTCACGCTCAACTGCACCACGGTGTCGCCCGTCACGTTTTGCGGCAGGTTGCCGGCGTCCTGCGCCTGCACCGTCACACTGAACGGCACTCCCAGGGCGGGGGTGGCCGGGAAGGACGAGAAAACCAGTTTCGTCGGTGGCGACGCCGGAACCGTGTCAAAGGCGAAACCGGTGACTGAATAATGTTGGTTGCAACTGCTGGTGACCGTAACGGGACCGGTTCCAGCCGCGACATCATACACATGATAGTTCAGACCGCCATTTTTGGCAATCGTCGCGCTCTCGGTTGCCGTGCTGATGCCGTCATTCACCGTCGTGGTGTAGGCTGCGGCATTATCGCCGCACGCGACCAGGATGGTCAGCCGGAACGCGGCGCTGGTAGAGCGGGTAATCGTGAATGTCCCTGGATCTCCGCTATTCAGGAGCGGAACGACCGTGGACGCGTTTGAGTTCTGCGGATCCTGCATGAACCCGAAGTTCCCGGTGCCTCCGGGCCACATGCCTTGCCCGGAAGGCCGTGTGATGCCGCTGATGTAGGACGGCAGGGAGGACTCGTTATAATTGTCCGCATACGTCGCTATATACGTTGATTTCGTGGTATCCATGATCCCATAAATGAGGTAGCCGGCCGTTCCATACTGTCCGTCCGACTGGTAGGTCAAATTGGCGGCGGTTCGCCAATTCGCGCCGGTGGTCGTGTCAACGCCCACCGCAGTTGCGGCCCGTGCGCTGAAGGCGGGCAGCAGCATGGCTGCGGCTGCGGCCCAAAGGGCGAGGGTCCGCGGCGCTCTCGGGGGACCAGCCGGCCCGGTGGGTTTTTGTGGGAGGAATCGTTGTCCGGACGGACGCGGGTGGGATGGTGTTTTCATGGCTTGTTTTGGTATTATATTGTTAGGAATTCAGGATTTCGACGATTGGGTGAGTGGACGATTCATACTACTATTGGAAAGACAAGGGTTGAGCATGACATCCAAGGCGGGGGCCTGTCCATAGGTCAAATGTCCTATTTTTTCAGCTCCGGAGGAATTTGGCGGCGGCTTCGGTGCGGCTGCGCACGTGGAGCTTTTCATAGATGTGCATCAGGTGGGCGCGCACGGTGAAGAAGCTGATGAAGAGCTTGGCCGCGATTTCCTTGTTAGAAAGGCCGTAGGCCAGCAGGGCGAGGATTTCCTGTTCGCGCGGGCTGAGGGCGGCGGTTTCCTGGCGCTCGGCAAGCGGGGATTGAAATGAGCGGACGACCAGGCGGGCGATCTCGCTGGTCATGGGCGCGCCGCCTTCGCGGACTTCGCGGATGGCGGCGAGAATCCGCTCCGGCGCGGAGCGCTTCAGGAGGTAACCACAGGCCCCGGAGCGCAGGGCCTTGAAGACCGTCTCGGTGTCATCATAAACGGTGACGATGATGACCTGCACGTCCGGCAGGAGTTCCTTGAGACGTGCGGTGCATTCAATGCCGGAGAGATTGGGCAGGTGCAGGTCCATGAGCACCACGTCGGGCCGGACGCGGGGAATCTGGCGCAGGGCATCCTCGCCACAATCGCAGGCACAGGCGCAGCGGAACCCCGGTGCATCCTCAATCAGACGCTGGAAATTTTGCCGGACTCCGGCGTTGTCCTCGACGATGGCGATGGAGATCATGTTAGATAAGCATGATCTGTCCGTGCTCCACCAAATCCAGATAGTGATGGAAATTCTCGGCTGCCGCGGTCGCTATTGCTTGTTGCATACTCCAAATGTAGTCAGTTTCTGTTTCTGATCAAGCGCCTCAGGGTGGCCATGATACGGCGATGGAACATTTTGTCAAATTCGAATGAATCGTCATCCTAGCGAGGCTTCGCCTCAGACCCAAGACAACAAGACCCAAGACGCAAGACGAAGAAATTTGACCTAACGACAACACATTCGATTTTTCAAGGACTCTAGGAGTCCCTAGGAGTTTTGCCCCGCGAGCGGCAGGGCAAACTCGACGCTGGTCCCCTGACCCGGCGCGCCGCGCACGTTGCAAGTGCCGCCCATGCCGGCGAGGCGCCCGCGCATGTTGGCCAGGCCGTCGGCCCCTGCGGTGGGGTCCGTGCCGGGGAGGCCTTGGCCGTTGTCTTCGACCACCACGTGGAGCATGCCCTGGCGGACGAAAATCCGCAACCATACCTCGGTGGCGGCAGAGTGCCGCACCACGTTGCTAAGGGCCTCCTTGAGCGCCAGCAGCAGGCCGTGCCGCTGCTCCGAGTTCAAGGACAAGTCCGCCAGCCCGGTGGCCACATCCAAGCGGCAGAGCACGGGCGTGGTCTCGAAAAACCGCTGCGCATAATGGCACAAATAACTGGTGACCGACGGCATCAGGTCGTTCTCCGGTTTGACCGCCCAGACGATTTCATCGAGCGCGGCGACCATTTCCCGGGACTTGGCGGCGACCTCGCCCAAGTAGTCCTGCGCTTGCGCGAGCGGGATGGCCGGTCGACCGCCGAGCGACCCAAGCAGGCTGAGTTCGGTCAGGCGCGCGCCAAGGTCGTCATGGAGGTCGGCGGCGATGCGGACGCGCTCGCGGGCGGTGGCCTGCTGCATCTCCAGGCGCTCGATCTGGCGCCGGTGGCCGCGCCGCACGTTCAGCAGAATCCCCCACCCTAATAGCCCTGCGGCGGCCAGCGAGCCGAGCACCCGGAACCAGGCGGTTTCCCACCAATACGGCTCTACTGTTAGATCCAGCGTCGCGCCGGTGGGGTTCCACACGCCCTCGTTGTTGCAGGCGCTCACCTCGAACCGATAGTGTCCTGGTAGGACTTGGGCGTAGGTGGCAGTGCGCAGGGTGCCGGCCTCGGTCCAGTCCTTGTCCACCGGGTGCAGCCGGTACCTGAAGCTGGTGGTTTCCGGCTTGGTGAAAGTCAGGGCGGTGAAGGCAAACTCGACGCGCCGCTGACCAGGCGCGAGGTGCAACTGGGGGGCGGCCCGGGCCAATTCGAGCGGCACGCCGGCAGTGGGAGGCTCCGGAAGTCCGCCCGTCTGGTAAGCCGCCACGGTTTGGCCATTCGCGGTGACCCGCTCGATCACCACGGGCGTCGAATACGGATTCTCCTTGAGTTCGTCGGCAGCCACGGCGGCGATGCCCGACTGCATGGCGAACAACAAACGGCCATCCGTGCCGCGCTGCGCGCCGGGCCAGAAATTGAAGTTCGCCTGCAAGCGCGGCAGCCCGTCATTGCGCCCGTAGGCCACCGACCGGACCCGCGTGGCCCGCCCTGCATCGCAGTCGTCGAAATCCTTTTGGCGCACGCTGAAAATGCCCCGGTTGCCCGCGAACCACAAGCGGCCGCGCTCGTCGGGCAGAATGTTGCAGATCCAGTCGTCGTGCAGCCCATGGCCGGTTCGCCACTGGCTGAAGTGTCCGGCTTTGAGCCGTCCCAGCCCCTGGCCGGCATAGCCAATCCACAGGCTGCCGTCCGGCGTGCCTAACAGTCCGCGGATCTCGCACGGTTCCGCCAACGTGGCGACGGTTTCGTCGGTCACGACCTCACCGTGCACCCGCAGCAAGTGGCGGCCGTAGGTCGCCACCCAGCAGTCGCCGCCGGTATCCATTGCCAAGGCGATGGCCGACCCGCCGCCGGGGGGCAATTGGAAGGTCCGGAACTGACCGTCCTTGCGGCACTGCACGACCTCGGCCCCTCTGGGCCCGATCCAAAGCTCGCCGACGGCGGTCACCAGCAGGCTGCCAACATCATTATTGGCCAAGCCGTTGGTTTGGACGAGGGTTTCCGTCACAGCCCCGTTTTGCCAGTGCTTGAGGACAACT
>Ga0118677_10005381_pt1 | contig 22442 bp, 21 predicted proteins | sample AliMusrvi5mmetaG_FD_86154 | JGI IMG/M metagenome (GOLD analysis project Ga0118677, IMG submission 86154)
AACGTCTAAACCCTACGTTTGGGATGCCCCTACTCGGAAGAAGAGTTGAAGAAAGTGCTTCTCGCTGGTAGTATAGCGCTGCTTTGGGCCGAACGGTTGGTGCATTAGGCGTGGTCCACATCGCAATTTCCGCAAGGGGGCAGTTTGGGGTGGACCAAGTCTCGATTCTGAAACCAGGGAGAGCACGAACCCCCACCGCGGAGGTCCGCCGAACCGCCCATCACGCCCTTACAAACCCCAAGGTATCCTGTTGACGAGAAATCGATTCCGTGAACGTGCCGCTTGCAGCTCGAAACGCGCTGGTTTCACGCCAAATCGACACGGATTACTACTTTAAAGTCGGCCAGTGTTCGCCGATCCGCCGCGGCAGGATCCTCGGTTGACGGCAAGAGCCCAATACACTCTTCGAACCCGGCTGCGGTCGATTGTCTGGGTGGTTGACAGCCTATCCGAAAGCTGACCCATTCCCAATGGGAGTAGCACTTGCGCTTTTGTGCGAATTCGCTATAGTCACTGGGTCACGAGCAGGGGGTATTTCCAGTACCGCACCGCTCCTGGCATTTCCAAGCGCAATCCATGGCTACAAAGGCAATCCGCAAGCGCGTTAACCAGGTTCGAAAAGGTCCCTTGTTCATGTGCACCTACAAAGGCTGTGGTTGGATAAGCGACCGCAACTCGCGGTATTGTGCCGATCATGACAAAAGGCGTCGCCCTGTGTCCGAATTTTCCAAGCGGCCCCTGTCACGCTCAAAGCCCCTCCGCTGATCCTCGACATCACGAACGTCCTGGCCGGTCCTTGCTGTTCAGCAGCAGGACCGACCAGGACGTTTGAACGCGTCCTCGCAGCACATTTCCAAATCAATGAAGGAGAAGTCATATGGAGCAACTGTACGCTCATGCGGGGGCGTCGAAGCTTTCGCGCGATCAACTCGGAACCATCTTGCCTCCGGAACCTACGGAGACATTCAAGCCAATCTCTCATGCAGAACTGATTCACAACGTGCTCGACGGACTTTCCTTCCGGCACATTAACGTGGTTCGCGACGAATATGCCGTCTCTGACGATGGCATGAAGCTCTTCGGCGTTCTCGATCTGGAGACCACCTTTGACGAGGCGCGTTTCTCGCTTGGAATCCGTAACGCGAACGACAAATCCATGCGGCTTGCACTCACTGTGGGTTTCCGGGTTTTTGTGTGCGACAACATGGCGTTCTACGGCGACTTCACGCCGGTGCTCGCCAAGCATTCGAAACATTTCAACCTGCAAGATGCGCTGGCCGTTGGCATCGACCGAATTCAACGCAATTTCGAGCCAATGCGCCGCCAGGTGGACTCTTGGAGGGGCCTCCAGCTCACCGACGACGCAGCGAAGCTGGTGATCTATCGGGCGTTCATCGAAGCCGACCTTGAAGCGCCGAAGCACCTTGCCCGGCTCGTCCACGAGCACTACTTCGAACCGAAGTATCCGGAGTTTTCACCGCGAACGTTCTGGAGCCTCTCAAACGCGTTTACATCCGCGTTCAAGGAACTCGACCCGGTGCCACAGTTCAGGGCGACCGCGAAACTCGGGGCCTTTTTGGCCTCAACAGGCTCAACCAATTGCGTGGCGCTGGCCAAAGCCAGTTGATCCCATTGAAGCGGGTACGACAGTCAGTGCCCGCCTCTTCAACCCATTCAGCAACGAAAGGAGAACCTCGTATGATCAACGCATCGGAGTACCGCGATCTTCCGCTCGAATGCCTTGCAGAATCAGCGAACAATCCCCGCCGCAGTTTCGATGAAGCAGCACTCAATGAGCTAGCCGACAGCATCCGGACACAGGGAATCCTCGCGCCCTTGGTTGTCCGCCCAGTTGGCCAACATTTTGAGATTGTCGCCGGGGCTAGGCGCCTCCGGGCCGCCCAGATTGTCGGGCTCGAAACCGCACCGGTTCGCATCGTTGAATTCACCGACGCCCAGGCTCTTGAGGTCAGCATCGTTGAGAACCTGCAACGGCGCGACGTACATCCACTCGACGAAGCGCAGGGCTTTGCCGCCCTGATGCAACTAGAAGATCCGCAGTACAGCATCGAACAGATCAGCGCCAAATGCGGTAAGAGTCCCGCATACATCGCAGCCTTATGTTGTTAACAACATAACTGAGCTTATGTGTTGGTTTAGTTTATGTGGCCTTCCATTCCTCTGCGCTGTTTTTGGGAGCATTTCGAAGAACGGAAGACCACATAAGCCGACTCATTTCACAGCGACCGCAGGAAGTGCATCAGAGGTTCAGGGACGGCTACAGTTGGCATTGGAAGATTGGTAGGCGTGCATTTTGTGAGTGCTCGGGTTTTTGCCTCCATATCCAGTTCGGCGTAGATGAGCGTAGTGTCCACGGAGACATGTCCGAGCCACGCACGGATGGTGTTGATGTCCACGCCGGCCCGAAGCAGATGTGTCGCGGTGGAGTGCCGCAGCGAATGCGGCCCTACTCGTTTCTTGCGAAGCGAGGGTTCTTTTTCAGAAGCCGCAGTGACGCAGGTCTTGATGACTGCATGAAGGCCGAACCGGGTCATCGGCTGCCCTCTTCGATTGAGGAACACCCGTTCATCCGGCTGGCGGTTGTGGACCAAGGCTTTCAGCATTTCTGCGGTCTTAGGCCAGAGTGGACATCGGCGCCGCTTGCTGCCTTTGCCAAGGAACTCCACGCTGTCGGTATGACGCGGAGAAGCAGTCAACGTCAAGTCGGCGATTCTCAAGTTTACAGCTTCGCTTGCCCGCGCACCGGTGTTGTAGAGGAACAAGAGCAGCGCATAGTTGCGAGCGCCACCGGAGGTGCTTCTGTCAGGTACCCGCAGCAACGCCTCGACTTCGTTCTTTTCAAGATAAGACACCAGGGCTCGCACATGCCGCTTGAACGGCACATTTCGAATAGCCCCGCACCATGCCACATGTTCTGGACTATTTTGTGCGATGAAGTGAGCCAGAGAGTGGATTGCTGCGAGCCGCAGATTACGGGTTCTCAGGCCCACTTTGCGTTCCTGCTCCAGGTGCAGCAAGAACGCTTGAACCGCTCGGGCAGAGAGGTCATGCACCTCCAGTAGGTCAACTGACTTGCGCTGCTGTTTGGCAACGAACGGTAGCAGCATCGCCAGAGCGTCGCGATAGCTGAGTTGTGTGTTCAGTGACAGATTGCGCTCGCCGACGAGATGATCGAGCAGGAACCTGCGCACCCACGGGCCAAGCGTCTCATTCTTGCGCATCAATCACCTCCGCCGCATAGCTTGCGAACCGCGTGGATGCTTCCGCTAGCAGTTCTGGCGTCATGGTCAGATACCACTGAGTGGAAGCGAGATTGATGTGACCGAGGTGCGTCGCCAGTCCCGGCAACAACTGTTGCACATCCTGCCCGTTGCGATACCAAGCCAGCACGCGATGCACAGCGAAGGTGTGCCGCAGATCATGTAGCCGCGGCTGGTAGCGGGCGTTGAGCCGGTGTACAGCGACATGCTGGCGCAGCCGAAGGAAAGCATCCTCTACCACGAAGCGCGCGACAGCTTCACCATTTTTGTAAGTGAAGAACGGTGCATCGGCATGGCGAGAGTGACCTCCGCGGACACGGCTCGCATCATAATTCTGCATTGCCGTCGCAAGTTGCGAGCTGAGCCCGATGCGGCGGCTTTTGTAGAACTTGCTCTCGCGGATCAGCAGGGTATTCTCTATGAAGTCCACATCGGAACAACACAGAGCTATGGGCTCGCTCACTCGCAGCCCGGCTCCATAGATCAACAGCAGAAGTGTGCGCAGCGTGACTGGCTCTAGCTTGAGCCACTTTTTCTGATAGGTAGTTGTGCCCTCCAGAAGAGCGCGCAGCTCTTCCTGAGAGTAGATGTAAGGAACGAACCGAGGCGGATAGGCCGGCCGGACAGTTGGGACAGGAGAACGGTCGGTCCATTCTCTCTGGATGCAGAACACCCAGAAGCCGGACAGCGCATCGTGCTTGCGATGCCAAAAGCAAGTCACTTTTCCCCGGCTCCCCAGGTAACCGAGAACCTGGTCGGCTGTGATCTTCGAGACAACAGTCCGTCTGCCAACCCTTTTTGTAAAGGCTCGCAGGATGACGTCCTCGGTCTCGAACCGTTGTCCCAGCGCCTGTTTGTATTTCACGTACTCACGCGTCGCGTCGCCGATGTTCATAGCAGCCCTCCCAGATCCAGGTTGGCTACTTCGCGCAGCATAGGCATATCAACTTTGGCATAGATACGCGTCGCATTCACGCTGCTGTGCCCAAGATGATTGCCGACTTCGGTCAACGTCAGTCCTTGGGCCAGCAGATGAGTGGCGCAGGCGTGACGCAAGCTGTGCGGGCCATTGTGAGCCGCTTTGATGCCAAGCTTCTTCATTCGCCATGCAACTATCCCATACATCCCGCCGTGTCCGAACGGGCGATGCGGAAACGCCAGCCACAGGAACAGTTCACGGTGTGGACTCTGGGGCCGCACGTCATCAAGGTAACGTTGGATTGCTTGTGCCACTTCTCCCGTGAGGGGGCATATTCGCGCCCGCTTCTGTTTCGTGCGTGGAATTGTCAGTGTGCCCGCTGCGAAGTCGATGTCGTCGATTTTTATCCGCCGAACCTCTCCGACGCGTAGCCCGTATATCGCCAGCAACATCAGGATCGGGCGATCGCGGATGTCTGCATTCTTTGACGATCCTTCCGTGCTCGCCAACAGCCGCTGCACATCAGGCCACGCGGGCCCCAGTGGAATATCCTCATGTCTATACACACGCGGGCCATGGATTTGCCCGCTCAACCCCCGTTTTGTCCAACCGCGTCGTTCGCCATACTTAAAAAAGCTGCGAACGTAGTGCGCTGCCGATCTGATGCCGTTTCTCGTCCAGCCTTTCTTGCCAAGCGACTCCAGGAACTGCTCAACATCCACAAGACGCAACTGCTTCAGCTTGCATTCGCCAAGATGACGGAAAAACAGATTCGCATACCATCTGGCTGTGTCGATGGTTGCTGGTGAGAACCCCCTCTCCTTGTCCATTGCCGCGCAGTATTCATCGATCTTTTGTGCGTGTGGGACCGGCTTGGGCGCCTCTTCCAGCAACCTGCCCTCGTGCTTCAACCACGCACAGACAGCATGGCGAAAATCTCCCTCCGCTGTATTGGCGCCATTCTCGCCGGCATGAGGATAGGCTCGGCCTGCCCATTCCTTTGCTGCCCGCTCGACCTCGGAGCGTTTCACAGGTCGGTCTGTTTCTAAATCCAAAAGCTGCACGGCCCGGTACATGAGTGCCGCCGCATTTCTCATCATGCTCGGGCTTGCACCGCCTGCCGCCAAATGTTCCAGATACCGCCGCCGCGAGTCTGCCAGCGGGCTATTGATGTGACGTTCGATGGTCCGATTGCAACGATATAAAACTTTGAACATGGAATCCTCCTAGATCGAGGGTCCATGTTCAACCGCCACACGGTCTATTTATGTGAAGTGACTACGCAGTACAAAACGCCACATCTGCGGCTCTTCAATTCTTACTACACATAATTTTCATCAACACATAAGCAGCGAGATTGAGACTGACCGAGCTTGCGCCAGCCGTGACCGAAGCATTCCTCAAAGACGACATCGGCACTGGCCATGCGCTTCTACTGGCGAAGTTGCAGCCCGCGCAACAGGAAGAAGCCCTTACCGCCTGCTTTCGGGAGGATTACGTCAGCGGCGGTAAGCCGCGGCGTATTCTGCTCCCTGTTCGGCAATTGCAGGAGTGGATTGAGCGTCACATCCTCTTGGAACTTGACTCCGCTCCCTTTCCGAAGGACGACCCTGAACTTGTACCCGAGGCCGGGGCTTGCATTACCTGCCCGAAGCGCACCGGCTTTAACACATTGCTCTTCGAGGGCATTTCAACGCACCAGGACGCGTGTACCTCGCCAGATTGCTACCAAAACAAGGTTGACGTTTTTGTCGCAAAGACGATTGTGGCAAAGCCAAAGCTGGTACAGATCACACGGGCATACGGCAAACCGCAGGATCATAGCCCGGCAATCCCGCGCAACCAGTATGTCGAGATTCGCGCTGAGAAGCCAACCAATCAGAAACAGGCCGAATGGCCGGAGTACAAGACCTGCAAGTTCACCACCGAGGCCATTGTCACAGAAGGCTCTGACAAAGGGGAAATCAGACGGATTTGCTCAAACGCCGACTGCCCGATTCACCACCCAAAGAAGGAGAAGACACCTGCCAACGATGGGGCATTCAAGGCAGCACAGGAAAAGCAACGGCGGGAAGAAGCAGTTGCGCAAGCAACGGGACTTCGCGTATTGAGTGCCATCGTCGAAGCTGTTCCAGTCCGCTTAATGAAACGCGACCTGCAGTTTGTGGTCGAACGGGTGACCACAATGCTGGACGAGCGCCGCCTGGCCATCATCCTCCGTCAGCACAGCATCGCCAAGCCGAAAGGCCCGACCGACACACCGGCCAAGCTGCTAGCAGCCTTCGTCCGCAAGGCGGAGGAAAGCGTTCTCGGACGGCTCTTGGTGGAGGCTGTCATTCTCTATTCCGCCCAATCTGCCAACGACAACGGCAAGACGCTGAAAGATGCCGCCGAGTACTACAAGCTTGACGTGAACGCCATCAGCGCCAAGGTAAAACAGGAATTCGCCGCAAAAGTTAAAGCGAAGACCGTGAATCAGACTACTCCAAAGCCCGCAGCAAAGGCTTTCAAAAAGCCCCGAGCTGCATGACCAGTGCAAGTTCCAAGCCGGAGCCTGTGACCGCAGGCTCCGGTAATGATTCGCATCTCCGTGTCGGATTTCCCGCCACGCGGAACGACGCCTCTGCGGTACACTAGCCACGGGTCAGGTGGAGAGAAGATATGCCACAACAAGAGACATTTCTCAGCGAAAGGGCGAATGGCACAATAGTTCAGGTCCTGAAGACATATGATCGGTCGTATGCCCGCGAGGTCTTCAATGTTGTCGGCGACGACGCCTTAAAGAGCCTCGCAGTGGCGTTGGAGATCATCGGCAAGTATGAACCGGCGGACATCCCTGATCCAGAGGGGCCTGATTATCAGGAATTCCTGTGGGAAGAGCTCTGCGAAGCCGCTCTGGAAGACGTGCGACAGAGCCCGCAGCTTTATTCCTTCTTTGTAGTCACAGAGACCAAGGCCGGCAAGGCCGAGCACCTCTATATTTCCGCAGAGTGGCCGAGCGCAGAGGGTTTTGCTCGTGGCCGTCTTGCTGAGGTGCGGTGAAATCCACTCCGGCGACCTTGCTCGAAGCTCGGTGCCGAAATCCAAATTGAAAGTAGTTAAGATTGAAAGAACATGTTTTGGAAGAATTTAAGACACAGAGAGCAGCGAACGAATCGGTTGTTGTCTCCTGCGCTAAAGTCGAGACGACAATCCTAATGCGCTTGCCCGACGACGGGGCGAACCTCCCTCAGGTTAATAGCGTTTTTTTTTCCGCTGTAGAGAAGTCCTTGCCGATTCTTTCTTTTTTCTCCGGTGGGGGATTCCTGGATCTTGGTCTAATGCGGGCCGGTTTCCCCATTGTTTGGAGTCTTGAGGTTGAAGATAAATTTTGCGACGCTCACGATTTTGGAATGCAAACCCTCTTTAGAACCTTGGGTAAGTCGGGGACTGCTCCAACAATTTCATGCCGAGACGACATCCGACGAAAAGCCCCGAGTGCTATACGGCGTGAAGGCTTGGGCGTTTCGCGGAATGGTGAACAGTTCGGGGTGGTTGGGGGACCGCCGTGTCCAGATTTTTCTGTGGGCGGTAAGAACAGAGGTTTTTCGGGCAACCGAGGACAGCTAACGCAAGTGTTTATAGAGAGGATCTGTGAGTTAGAGCCGACGTTTTTTCTTATTGAGAACGTGAAAGGGCTAATCAGTACCAAAGCGCATAGGGAGTTCCTAGACCGAGAGCTTTGGAAGTTGGAGGAGAAGGGGTACGCTGTCGATTTGTCGGTTCTGAATGCCCTCGACGTGGGTATTCCTCAGGATCGGCAAAGGGTGTTCATCCTAGGAGTCAAGCACAATCTGGTGCGTCAATTGTACGGTGTGCGGCTTGCAAAAAGAGCCAGAGGCTGGTTCCCGTGGCCCGTGGACTCGCGATTTAGAGATGCTAAGCGCCGTTTTCCTTGGCCCGGAAGTTGCCCATTCGGCAGTCAACCTCAAAGACCTGAGGGAGTGCCGGACGCTCTTTGCGTGGCTCGCTTGATCCTTGATCAGAGAGCCCTATCGGTCTTGCCTAACGGGAAGGAAGGATTCCATCCCTGGAGCGAGAAGTTCAAGCTAATTGATGAAGGCGACGATTCTCGAAAATCCTTTAAACGCCTGCATCGATATCGGTATAGTCCGACTGCGGCTTATGGGAATAACGAAGTTCATCTACATCCCACTCAAGCGCGGCGCCTGACAGTTAGGGAGGCAATGAGAATTCAAACTGTGCCAGACGGCTATGCTCTGCCGCCGGAAATGCCGCTCTCGTTCAAATTTAAGCTGATTGGGAACGGAGTTCCGGTTGAACTAGCGGCGGCTGTTGGATATTCACTGAAACAATTCCTGCTCGGGACCGGAAGTCCCGTTGAATATGACAATCTGGGGGCGACACACAGTGCCTGTCGACAAAATTAATCTCCAACCGGACCCGAGAATTCTGCTTGCGATAACCCGCAATCCAATGCGGCCATTAGACGCGCTTTGCGAACTGATAGACAACAGTATCGACTCATTTACCTCAGCGCCTATAGACAAAACCCCGGCGGAAATGAGTACTGTCACAGTCCAACTTCCGAAGGCGGCTGAAGCTGCACGTGGACGGGGATCCATCTCCGTACTTGATAACGGTCCTGGTCTAAGCCTTGGCGATGCGGAGAACGCTCTTCGTGCTGGCTTCAGTTCGAATAATCCCTTTGATCGCCTCGGCCTCTTCGGTATGGGATTCAACATTTCAACTGGAAAACTAGGGCGGAAGACATTATTCAAGACAGCTCAGATCGATAGCTCAGAGATGTTGATTGTCGAGATCGATCTCGAAGACATGGTAAGAAGCAGGTCATATGATGTTCCGATCCGCGTGGTTCCTAAGTCCCCGCCTGGATTTCACGGCACCCTTGTTGAGGTCTCACAGTGGTGGCCACAAGGCAATCCAAACAATGGATTCGCAGAAAAACTGGTTCGCCTTGGGGTCGCCGAAATCCGGGAGCAACTTGGCCGCCGTTATGCCAGCATCCTTCGAGGAGCCAACGTTCGCATGTTTGTCGATAAAGTACTTGCCAGTCAAGTTCGGTGCGCCCACTGCTTCGCTTTGGTAGAAGGAAAGAGGTGCTCCCAATGCGATGGAGCCAGCGCACTCAGAACGATCCAAGAACGCATTAGCGGGTGGGTTGGCATTCAGCGCTTCGATGACGCCAATCACTATGGACTCGATCTGATTCGAAACGGCCGGGCAATTCGTGTGCTTGAAAAGGAAGCTTTCTTTACATGGGTGGACGCGCGCGGTCAGCAGGTTAGGGATTATCCGATCGATAGTCCTTACGGCCGCATAGTTGGGGAAGTTCACCTGGACTATGTTCCTACGGATTTTCTGAAGCAGGATTTTCAGCGGACCAGCCCAGAGTGGACACGGGCCATCACATACTTACGGGGCGAAAGCTCTCTTCAGCCAAAGCTTGCAGCTGAGGCAGGAGAGCCCAAGAACGAATCGCCAATTTATCTCCTCTATCAAGGGTATCGGCGCGTTCGTGACGTGGGAACCAAAGACGTTTATATGGGATACTGGGAACCCGGTGACGATCGTGCAAAAAGAATTAGTCGGGATAAGGAACAGTCGTTTATTCAGAAGTTCAAGAAAAGGGAACCGGGCTTTTACGACGACAGCGAGTGGTGGAAGCTGGTCGAACAGGCAGATCGAAAGCCGTCGGGGGACTTGAAGGAGTGTCCAGAGTGCGGGTTTCAGAGCCTACCTACAGCTGAAAGTTGTAATGGATGTGATTATATATTTAGCGGCAAGACATGCATCAATGGCGACTGCAATGCACAGATTGTCCGTTCGTGTGTATCTTGCCCGTTCTGCGGCATTTCCCAAGTGGTGAAGTCGCAAGATCGCTGGCGGTGTTCTTATTGCAGCAGGGAGAATCCCCCATCTGCCAAGTCTTGTTTGAACTGTGGCCGGGCAGCTGGCGAGATGAATCCACTTAGTTTGGAATTCTTACAAAAGAACTCAAACAAGGATGACGAACTATCGATCCCTGCGTTCTCCATTTCGTTACCGGACAATGCAAGTTGCCCGCCGATCGACGTATCGGTCTATACGTTGAACTCGGGAATAACACTGCAACGAGATGGAGTTGCGCTCCCCGTTGTATCTCACCGGAGCGACGGCCTGATTATCTTCATAGATCCGACCCATCCTCTTTTCACTGAGTACCAGCTGCGTCCAGAACACATTATTAGCATGGAAATTGCAAAAGTTATTCAAGACGCCAACGGTCGATTTCTTGGTGGGGAGAAGGGATACCTATGGTCGCTGACAGCTTTGGGGTGGAGAGTGACTTCCGGTTTTTGGCAGGATAGGCTGTCAATAGATCCAGAGCGAACGCGAAAGCGGGCAGAAGAGTTCTTCGATCGTTTGGTGGAAGTCCTGCCTGAGCTCATGGATGGTGTCTCGTCAGAGTTTTACAAGTCACTCCCCCCGGCAGACCAGGGCGGGCTGGTTAGGACAATCATTCAGAATGGTTTCGATGCCAGTCAGCTTCCTGCCATGATAACCTCGGGCAAGTACCTCTCTTTCTTGGGTCCTAATTTGGTTGGCTTAATTGTTGAACGCTATCCAGAACGGTTCTTTGATGGCCGCTTTTGGACTGATTCGTACCAGAAGATACCTATCGAGGATCCGGCGACGGTTTCGCAAATCCAGGCGGTTGTTCTTGCACGATACAGGAACCTGCTGGATGATGTTGTTGGCTTCCTAGATACCCGGCAATCTGACTCTGGGTACGTAGTAAGAGTCGAGCGAACGCTACACCTTCTCTTTAGAAATATCCGGGCTGGGAGGTAACCAGTGACCCGCGGATTTCTTTCGGCAGAGGTGTTGTCGCGCTGTTCGTGGCAGTACTTGGAGCGTTCCATTGGCAGGCTGCTCCTGAGCGAGTCCTTTCTTGGTGTCCGCCTTTTAGGCCAGAGCGGGGACGAAGGCGCGGACATTTTGGCTCACAAGAATACAAAGCGGTGGCTGGTTCAAGTCAAACAAAGACGGGCGATAAACATCGGTATAGATGTGCTCGACGAAACGGTGAGGGCGATGCACATTTACAGGGCATCAATCCCTGTTATTGCGACGAATCAAGCCTTCACGCAGCAGGCTCGGAGTCACCAATCGATGTTAATGGGTTCTGGAATCCCTTTTCAGCTTTGGGACAGAACAACTCTGGCAAGCCGTTGGGAAAGACTTGCGGACAAACCGATCGAAGCAATTACACCGCGTTTATATCAAGAACGTGCAATTTCAGCGATTGTGTCCCGGTGGGGTGAGGCCGGAGCTGAAAGGTCCGCGCTTGTTGTTATGGCAACAGGTTTAGGCAAGACGTTCGTCGCTGCTGAAGCATTTCGCCGGATCAGGGAGAGGGGGCCAATCAATGTACTCGTACTGGCACATACGAACGAGCTTGTGTATCAGCTTGAGAGGGCATTTTGGCCTTGCCTAACAAAGTATGCAGTCACCTCAGTGTGGAATGGGTACGAAGCACCTGAACTGGATGCTGATTTGACTTTCGCCTGCGTAGATTCAGTAGCCGCCAAAGTCCAGCAACATGCGACCCTCAACGATTACGATCTCGTCATCGTTGACGAATGTCATCACGCCGGCAGCGAAGAATATCAACGAGTTCTTAGTGCGCTCCACTGCGGATCGCCCGATGGGCCTTTTCTCCTTGGATTAACAGCAACGCCCTGGCGGCCCGATGGCACGAGCCTTCTCCGCATTTTTGGGGAACCAGTGGCTTGTGTTGATATCGTCCAGGGTCTCAGAGCAGGATGGCTCTCGAATGTCGATTACAGGATGCACGTTGACAACATTAATTGGAACGAACTTGCTCGTGCCCAGAATCTGACGCCTCGAGGTCTAAACCATACCATCTTTATCCAAGAATGGGACGACGCAGTCGTTAATAGTTTGGGGGAGACGTGGTTTGAGATTCCCCGCGCCCGCGCCATTGTTTTTTGTGGAAATATCGACCATGCCATTACGATGCGTGACCGAATTAATGGGTTGGGGTTTGCCCGAGCCGAAGCACTTTATGCTGGGAGTCCGGGGGCGCCTAAGTTGAGCCACGCACAACGTGCGCGGATTTTGGCCGACTTTCACGATGGCCACGTCGGCGTTCTTTGTTCAGTAGATTTGCTAAATGAAGGGATCGATCTTCCCGACGTGAATATTGTGGTTTTCCAACGAGTGACCCACAGCAGGCGGATATTTGTTCAACAACTAGGTCGCGGGCTTAGAGTTGCTCCGGGAAAGGAAAAGGTCATCGTATTGGATTTTGTTTCGGACATCCGTCGATTTGCTGCGGGACTTGATCTTCAGGCAAGATTACAAGCAGGGCCCCACTATCTTAGTATTGGGAGCAAGGTGCGCTTCATGAACGTGAGTGGAGAAGATAAGAAGGCAGAGTCATTCCTTCGGGAGTGGCTGGAAGACGTTGCAGCTATTGAGACTGCTGGCGAGGACGACCATGTGCTTAAGTTTCCGCCCCCGTTCTCGGATCGGGGCTGAGGCATGGACTGGAGCCAAGTTAGGTCTCAACTAAAGCAGATGCAAGGAAGGCTTCTGCCCTCAATCTCCGGAAAGAGCGATATACGCGTAACCGAAGTAGATAATGACTATATTTATCTGAGTACCGTGACTAATGAATCAAAGACAAGGCCCCTTTCGGAGATTCGGAAGATCGTAGATCAAATGCAGCTGAATCTGCCGATCCATGTTGATAGCGTCCTGGGCGGCAGCGGTACCAGCCGGAACCAACCGGAGACGATACTTGCAAATTTACCTGATGTTGAGTGGATGAAGTTGCAAGCCAGGAAACATCTCATTTGGCTCGGACGCAAGACACATGAACTTGGCACAATTTCTCAAGCGGACGCTTTCACAACAAACGTTGCGCGAAAGGCGCTCTTAGATCTGGGTGCAACTAGAACCGATATTCCCGTGAGTCTTGTTGTGTTCAGTTCTCATTTGAGCGGTGCGAGCCAATTATTAACGACGATTATGCAAGGCGCATCTCCCCGTCCCTTGGGTAACAGCGAAATATATTGTGTATCGTCTCCTCAAGGGAAGGCCATTCTGCTGCCCAATCCGGACGAAGAATTTGAGGGCCCCCTGATTCTTCCCTGTATCTCAGTCCCGAGCACAGACGAGGCAGCGCGGCGCATTAAGGTGCTGTATCCAGATTCCACCAACAGGCTGGCGAATGAAATTCCGAGAATCATTGTTGTGAAGCTGCCAAACGGGACCGGGTTGGCACTCGCAGAGATTGACAAGACTTGGTTCTTCCAATGACAGCTCCGCAAAAAGGTTGACGCGACGGTAGATATAGACTATGATGGGAATCCCCAAGAAAGAGCTGAGTATGAATTGGGCAATAGTGTACCCGCGGGTTCAGCAGATGCTGGGAATGGATCTGCAGTCTATTTCAGGGAAGGCCAACATCCAACTGCTGTCAGTCGATTCGACGAATTATTTGGTACGGCGTCAAGATGGAGTTGAGGTGCTCAGGAGAACTGAGGAACTGCAAACACTTGCTGAAGCAATGCAACCTGACACTCCCCTTCACGTTGACAGTACTCTGGGGGGCAGCGGGTCGAGCCGGAGCCATCCAGAGACCATCCTGGCAAATTTACCGGATGTGGAGTGGTTGCTTGTAAACAACCGGAAGAACATCCTGTGGATCGGACAAGACTCACACGCGTTGGGCACTCTCCTACAAAACGGTTAGGGTGATAGAAACTTCTGCAAGCGCTGCTTCAGCTTTTGAGTGTTCCCAATTTCACATTCCCAGATTACAAGTACTTTCCACTTTAGCTGGGACATAGCCATTAAGTGACGTTGATCACGTTCTTGGTTGCGTCTCAGTTTCGCCTCCCAGAATTCAATTCTTGAACCGGGAATCCGGCCTTCTCTGCAGGCCGAGTGAAAGTGCCAGAAACATCCATGCACAAAAATCGCCTTCTTTCGCCCGCGAAAAACTAGGTCCGGTTTTCCGGGCAGATCTTTGGCGTGGAGGCGATATCGATACCCCAAGTTATGCACGAGTCGGCGAACCAACATCTCGGGGGCAGTATCCTTGTCGCGGATTCGTCGCATGTTTTCGGAGCGGCGCTCGACACTGATTCTGTCCATCAATAAAGCCCACTCCACATGAAATGATTGCGCTCGATAAGCTGAGGTTGAACAGTCCGCACGATTGGCGAGACGCATCTTGGCTTATTTGCTGCCGAAGTCAACCGACCCGTTCCCTGTTCTAGCAAGGAGATCCGCGGCGGTATCAGTCGTGTCAGCCTTGGGAAGGCGAATCCAAAAGTCACGTTCAACCATCACAGCGTGCAGTATCGACTGCGGGATATTATAGTCCATCAGAAAATGTGAAGGCCAGCATCTCCGCGAAGCGTACGAAGACTAACGGAGACGTTCGAGGTCTTCCGCGGCATCTTCGCTAGGGCGCTCTTCATCCTTCCAACTTGGTCGCGGCTCCCTCCTCCAAAATCGCTTACCCCTTTTCGCAACGCCCGCCGGAGGACCCAGAAGGGACTCCGAGCGGATTAGGAGACCATTGGCAACTCTCGCTATTCCTCCAATTCTTAATGTGGGCGGAACGCTCAATTCGCGGACCTCGTTCATCTTTCTCACGCAAGGATTGCTACCGTCTCCGGATGTGTCAATAAGTGCAACCTTCGCTGCTTGGCGGCAACAGCTGATGGACCTTGGCTTACCTGGCATCACCAAACCAGCAATCAGCCGCATCACAGGCGACTGGTATGAATGGCTTGTGGGCATCGCAGCTTGGAATTACCGGATTGCCAATCCGACCTCGGTGGTCAGCTTAAAACCGGCCATACGTGGTCACTTCAAAACCGGCCATAGGGATTGGCCTGAGACTTGATTGTTTTACGCTTTCGCAGTGTGTTTGGGCAAGGCGCGGTTGATGCCGCCTGAGTTGGTCGTGATGTTCAAGACATCTGGATGCGTGTTAAGGTTGTATTCGCTCCGCCGGGGTCGCGCCTTGCGGAGTGATCCAGGGCCGATGGCACGGGGCTGGCTCCGTAGGAATCGGTGACGCGAGACCCTCTGCGGTTTGCCTGATTGGCTGGCCGGCAGAGGGTTTCGTGTTTCTGAAGAGATTCCGATGGTGAGGCTCCGGCGTCGAGGCTTCTGGATCACGAGTCGCGACGCCGCCGGGCGTTCTTTGCCCGGCTTCCATATCGCTTTTGCCTTTGCTTTTGCTTTTGCCTTTGCTTCTCTCATTTGCCTTCCTCCGGACCGCTGCCTTTGGTCCGCCAGCTTCGCGGGCCACACTTGAGCACGTGTCCGTGATGCAGCAAGCGGTCCAGCATGGCGGTGACGGCGGCGCTGTCGCCCAGCAGTTTGCCCCAGTCGTCTACGGGCCGATTCGACGTCAGAAGTGTGCTGGCGCGTTCATAGCGGCGCATGATGATCTCCAGCAGTTCTTCGGCGGCGGTCAGCGGCAGCTTGCGCATCCCTAAGTCATCGATGACGAGCAACGGCACGGTGGTGAGCAGTTCCATGTGCTCTTTGCGCTTGCCGTCGAGCGTGGCGTCGGTCAGTTCTTCCAGAAGGGCATGTGCTTCGCGATAGAGCACGCGGTATCCCTGCTGGATCACAGCGTGCCCGATGGCCTGGGCGCAGTGGCTCTTGCCGCTCCCAGGTGGACCAAGAAACAAGGCATCTTCACGCCGGCCCACCCAGCCCGCAGTAGCCAGATCGAAGACAAGCTTGCGATTCATCTTGGGGTTGAACTGGAAGTCGAAGTTATCGAGTCGTTTTTCGGCATCACGGAACTGCGCCTGTTTATGGCGCCGCTCCAGCAGGCGCTTGCTGCGGCAGGCCAGTTCATCCGAGACCAGCGTGGAGATCAGGTCGATGGGCGCCATGTTCTCCGATTGTGCTTGATGCAAGCGGGTTTCCATCACCGCTGCCATGCCGCTCAGGCGTAGTTGCACCAGTGAGCGATTGAGTTCGATCATGTTCATGATTTGCATTCCTCGAATTGGATTCGCTGTTGGATCACGTCGCGATACTGGGTCAGTTCGCGGATGAGGGGGTCGATTTGCTTTAGGCTCAGAGGGGCTTGCTGGCTGCGCTCCAGGTAGCGGCGCACGAATTGATATTCGCTCACGCCCAGCTCCAGCGCGGCTGCGCAGGCCTGATCGCAAGTAGCGTTGCCGTACTGTTTGGTAAGCGAGAGCATGCCTTGGATGCGGCGGATTCCGAGTTCGCCCTGGCGAGCATGGATGGCATCGCAGACCGCGCCGATACTGGCTCCGGCCTTGTGCGCACGCGCCAGCAGTTGCAGCAACTGCGGCGGCGTACGGCGCGGGCGATCCTCATCGCGGATGCGGTGCCCGCCACGCTTGCCGCCCAGATGCTCGCGCAGCAGCTCGCCGGTGTGCGGATCAAGCAGCCGCACGTACATCGCATCCCATTGCACGTCGACTTGGCGTCCGATCCAGCCTGGAGGCGCTCCGTAGTAGGCCGCCTCAACCTCGACGCAGCCATCCAGATGCACAGTACGCACGCCATACTGGTAGTAGCGGAACGGCTCCAGAGGCAGCGCCTGCAAAAAAGGCTTCTCTTCGGCGAACATCGCCGCCACCTGACGCTTGGTGCGCCCGTGGATGCGCTTGTCAGCCCACCGCTCTTCCCAGTGGTCCAGATACGCCTGCGCTTCTTCCCGGCTCTCGAACTTCTTACCCTTCAGCGGCGTCATCTGCGCATGGTTGACACCACTCTCGACTTTTCCTTTTCGATCTGGATCGCGCACCTTGCAAGGCAGTGCCGTCACACCGTAGTGCGCCAGGACATCGCGATACAAGGGATTCAAGCGTGGATCATAGATGTCGGGGGATAGGACGCCTTCGCGCAAGTTGTCCAAGACCACAACTAACGTTGAGCCGCCCAGCCGGCGAAATGCCTTCTCGTGCAACTCGGCCCACACCCGCGTACTCGATTTGAAAACCAGCAGACGAACACATTTCCGACTGCAACCCAGCGTCAGCACAAACAGCCGCGTGCGCCGGTATTTGCCACTGTCGGGGTCGCGCACCATCGGCCCGGTGCCGTAATCCACCTGGCACTCTTCACCAAGCCGCGTCTCGATGATCACTCGCGCTTCAGGAGATGAGGCTCCGCGCAGCGTGCGCACGAGACGCTTGACGCTCTGGTAGCCGCCGGCGAACCCGTGCCGGTCTACCAAATCCTGCCAGATGCCCATCGCGTTGCGGCCCCGCGATAGTTCCCGCAAGATAATCTCGCGGTACACTTCACTGGCACTTGCCGTGCGCTTGCGATCCGCCTCTTGCGCCGTCGCCGGCTGCAAAAAGCCGGTGGTCACCTCGTTGGCCGGTTTTGAATTTTCCTCTGGCTTTGGACCGCCGGAGCCGGTGGCCACTTCTATGGCCGGTTTCGGTGGTTTGCGGCCCCAGCCACCTGGGGCACGAAGTGCCACTCCGGCTGACCGCAGATACCCGCCAGCCGTCTCGCGACGGACACCCGTCGCCTCCTCGATCCGCCGTAGCGACCAACCAAGCCGCCCCAGCGCAATCACCTGTTCTTGCTTCGCTTTATCCAAGACATTACCCATGCCAACCGAGGCTAACTTCCCCAGTTGCAGTTCATGTCTCAGGTCATTCTCTATGGCCGGTTTTCAGCTGACCCTCTATGGCCGGATTTGGGTGACCCCCAAGGATCCGACGGCTCTAGTCGCAATACGGTTGCCCAACGTGGCTCAGTTTGACGTGCTGAGCCTCTATGTGGCGAATTTGTTCTGGTACGTTGAAGACCTTCGGCAGAAACTCAGCGCGACTGCCGGGGTAACACTTATCACATCCAACCCTGACTTCGTCCTGATTTCCCCGGACGTTCCGAACGCTCCAGCCCTTACCAACACCCCCATCCTGGAAATCACGCAGCCCAATCTAGACCTGCTTGAGAATATTAGAAACGGATACGTTGGAAGGTGCCGATTCGAGGACATTAAGGGCTACATGGGGGTGAAAGCGTCACTTCGGCCTGACCGCCGTCTTCAACTGCCGCATGAAGGCAGTTTGATGAAGGCACTGTATGCGCACCTGCAGACTCGTGAATGGATTTTTGACCCACCACGTCTGAGATACTACGGTGTTTCGACTTCCGTCGGACAAGCCGACTTGGATGCGATGCAAACCGTCGCAACCCACAGCATTGTGACCGTTCAGACGGTTCCGGAGAGAGCGGTAGACGAACTATACGCAGTAGATTCCATAAACGATGCTGACGCTGCATTTGTTCAGATCCTAGCACCTTGAGAAAACGGCAGGCTCGGGAGACTGCGGTAGGGAGTGCGTGACGAAATCCCCCACTCCCACACTACTAACACTGACCCGCAGTCTTGATGAAATTTCCGGAGCGTTAGGCACCCAGACTAAATGCTTATGCCCTCTATTAATCCGCTGGTTAGACTCTGTGATTTCGATACGGCCGGGGTACCAGAAAAAGAATTGCGGATTGTACGCAAGGAGGGCTTCAAGCACAGAGCGAGTGTTGTAACTGGTACCAAGCGCGCGATCAATGTTGAGCGGTACTTCCGGCTGTATTGCGTTGGCAGCTCTGCGTAGTGCGGCTGCGGAAATGCCAGCTTTCCTCGCTTGAATAGGGTCCCGGCCTTCGATGGTCGTAGCGTCGAATCTGGATCGGGCCCTCAGGTGGGTTCGCTAGAAGAATCTGCATTCTTCTGTGATTTTCAGGGTCGATGTAGTTGAATTCCCGTTCTTTCGGAAGCTCTGCTATCGCACGAAGTGAACTTGAAGCCGTCAGCCTCATGATTTTCCTTGATGAATTCCAGTATGGATTTTGCCAACGCTTTGGCTGCTAAAAACGGTACACCATTGCCTACGGTCTTGAACATATTAGAGAGGCTCATGTCGGCGGGTAGTTCGAACTTACTTGGTAGGCTCTGAATTGCAAGAGATTCCGCCACCGTGATGCGCCTCGCTTCATATGGATGAAGGTGAACTTCATTGTTGCCGTAACAGGCGGTTGGAGAGTATCTCCATCGGTGTAGACGTTTGAATGACTTCTTACTATCATCTCCCTCGTCTACGGATTCAAACCTCGCTAAACCAGCACGGGGCTGAAACTGGTGGGAGGAATTCGGGTGCGTCTCCACCTTGTTTTTCCGGAACCAATACTCGACAGTTAGCTCCCTTGGAACTCCGTCCGGCATAGCCAATTGTCGACCTCGATGAAATCTCCGCGTTGATGGCCAGCATACCTGGCTCAGCCTCTCGTCGGAGTACTTCTCGTGCCGAGTCCAAGGGAAGGGTACTGCACTTAGCGCAATCCCGCCGTTCGGGACTCGTGGCTCTGAGTCGCCCCGAAATCCTAGAAGGATGATTCGTTCTCTGTCTTGGGGTACCCCGTAATTGATGCAGTTGATTAGCCGCTCCGTAGTCCTATACCCAGCCGCGTGGAGTTTTCGTTTAAGCTCTTCGAAGAACTCACGGTGTCTTTTCGTACGCCACAACCCTTTCACATTCTCGAAGAGGAAAAAGTCCGGCTTCTGTTCACAAATGAGGTGAACGTAAGTCGCGGAAAGTTTCCCGTTCTCGCCGTGCCGTCCACGGTTCTTGCCTCCGACCGAAAAGTCGGGGCAAGGAGGTCCGCCAATGAAGCCTACGAGTTCCCCCGTAGCTTTCGCACTCTCAACCATTTTAGCCAGGCGCTTATGCTCGGTTTCGTCATCAATGAACTTGGTAATGGAGTCCCCGGAGTAGCCAAACTTTGGTTCCTCAATGCCCAATACTCTCCGGGAGTGTTTGTAGGCTTTGAGGAATGGCTCGTGGAACTCATTGACGAACACAATGGAATAGCCGGAGAGCTCGAATCCGAGGTCGAGAAATCCTGCACCGGAGAAAAAAGCGAAAATCTGAGGTTTAGACTTCATTGTCGTATTCCGATTGTGTGGACGGCGGTACGCCACGTCAAGAGATAGTGTCGAGTAGTTGATGTTCGCTTGTAATTTTCCTACGCTTTTGCGCCATGGACATGCCAAACACCGAGGACACCAGTATCGACGAGTTCGCCACGCAGTGCTCCAACCTGGCCGACGGTGGCGATGTGCGTGAAAGAGTGAGAGGGTGCAAAATTCCTTTTTTTGGACTTTAAATCCTAACCGGAACATCGAGCCAATCTTGGTGCTGTCCTTAGAACTGAAGGTCACTGAAGGTGCGGAGTGCTTGCCGTGGTCGCCGCCCGTCCGGGATTCCGCTGTTGATCGTTCGATTGCGACGCGGTCGTCGAATCCTGTTTGCGGTGGCCATCAGTTCCGAGGACCCGTGACCGGCAGGGCAGAGCGCATGAAACTGCTGCACATGGTACTTCTCAATCGCAAATGGATTCCGGCGTTCCTGCAGGCAATACACTGCGTATCCCGCGAGGATCATCGCCGTTAGTAAGAGCCACCCGAAAACAAATGGCTTCCATGGTACGAGAATCAACATTGCTCCACCTCCAAGATCAGAGATCCGCTTGCCACTTGCCGTCGGTAAAGCTTGCCTTCCAATTTGAACCCGTGTCCTCTGCCGATCTGCGGCAGAAGTTTCGCTCCTATCTTCCCTTTATATTCGCCTCGTCTTCCCTCCAAGTCAATCGAAAAACGATCAGAAATTGCCCCCGGAAATCCGAACTGGGCAGAGGTCGGTAGGGCAGAGGTCGCGGGTCCGTTAAGGGTCCAATAACGGTTCCGTACCATTACTTTTGGCGTCAAAAAGAGCCATCCGTGACGCTCGGTTTCAATAAGTTACGAGCTTCCGACTCGCTGTCACGGCAGAGGTCGCGGGTTCGAGCCCCATCGTCCCAGTCATTCATTGCAAAGGACTTAGGAGCGAATAGCGACCACACTGACAGTCAACTGGGTTCGATATGGTTGCAATAAGAGCCTTAACGACCATTTTGAGGGTGTGCAATACCCTTCTCCTCACCCAGATCTGAAACCATCATCCTGAATCGGATTTGCAGACCACTTCTTGATTGACAGTGTCCGCATTTATGGACATAATTGCTAATTACGTTCATAATAATGGACACAGGTGGCGTCCATTATGGCAGCGCAGTCATTGCCCATTCCCGTCAAAAGCGCCTTGCGCAAACTCGGAAGCGACATCCGGGATGCCCGGCTTCGTCGCCGCATCCCGTCAGCGGTTATGGCCCAACGGGCCTACATCTCCCGAACTACTCTCGTGAAGGTGGAAAAGGGCGATTCAGGTGTAGGGATTGGAACCTATGCCGCCGTGCTGTTTGCGCTTGGAATGCTCGACAGACTGCGCGAGCTTGCCAGCGCAAAGACCGATGAGATTGGCCTGGCGCTGGAAGAAGAGCGACTGCCTAAACGGATCGATCTTAGTCCCCGGCGCGCGAAGAAAGCTAACCCAGAAAACAAACAAGCGAGACCGTAAATGGATCAGCAAACTTTCGTCTATGTAGATCTCGATGGTACGTCGCATCTGGTTGGCCGGTTGTGGCTGCACAATCGTAAGAGAGTCGAGAGCGCCACCTTCCGCTATGACGAAGAGTGGCTGCGGAACCCAGCGCGATTTCCTCTGGAGCCGGCGCTTCAGATGGACACTGCGCCGCATCACACTGCGGCGGGAAAGAGCCTGTTCGGAGCGCTCGGAGATTCGGCTCCTGATCGATGGGGACGAGCATTGATGATGCGCTCTGAAGCGCGACGGGCCCGAAACGCTGGCGAGCCGCCCCGCACACTTTGGGAGGCCGACTACCTGCTCCTAGTCGATGACGAAACCCGGCAAGGCGCGCTAAGGTTTGCCGCGCAAGAGGGAGGGCCATTCCTGCGTGCCGTCGCGGATCATCGCACGCCTCCGCTGATCGAACTGCCGGCGCTGCTTGCCGCCAGCGAGCACGTCTACGACGAGGTCGAATCCGAAGAGGATCTTCGCCTGTTGCTTGCGCCAGGTTCCTCACTGGGCGGCGCGCGCCCTAAGGCCTCCGTGCGTGATCGAGATGGGCAACTTGCTATTGCCAAATTTCCGCACCACAGCGACCGCATCCAGACGGTTCTTTGGGAGGCCGTCGCCTTTCGCCTGGCCGATTCGGCGGGCATTCAAACGGCGCCAGCACGATTAGAGCGAGCCGCAAACAGGCCAGTCTTTCTCCTGCGA
>Ga0118677_10005382_pt1 | contig 22439 bp, 10 predicted proteins | sample AliMusrvi5mmetaG_FD_86154 | JGI IMG/M metagenome (GOLD analysis project Ga0118677, IMG submission 86154)
AATGCAGTGGCTGCGAGCATACCCCCAAGAACTGACCACCCGATAGTCTGACGCGCAACAGCGCCGGCGCCGGAGGCAAATACCAAAGGAGATACCCCAAAGATGAAAGCAAACGATGTCATCAATATAGGCCGCAATCGCAAGCGAACCGCTTCAATGGTAGCAGCTACAATTTCGATGCCGCTGTCTACACGCTCTTTGGCAAATTCAACAATTAATATAGAGTTTTTAGCTGCAAGACCGATCAGAGTTATGAGACCTATCTGTGCATAGACATTATTTGAAAGGCTTGGTATAAGTGTCAGCGCAAGTATTGCACCAAATGCAGCGAGCGGAACTCCAAGCAGGATTGTGAATGGCACTGTCCAGCTCTCGTATAATGCAGAAAGGAAAAGGAATACGAAAAGTATTGAAAGAATGAAAATATACATCGAAGAATTACCCGCTTTCATCTCTTCACGGCTCAATCCGGAGAATTCAAAGCCATATCCCTTTGGCAGCACCTGCTGAGCAGTTTCCTGTAATGCCTGGAGCGCCTGCCCTGAACTATAGCCTGCTTTAGCATTGCCGACAAACTCAGCCGTCCGGTAAAGATTATAATGTGAAAGCATGGAAGCGCTTTCGCTCACTTTATAACTCATCAGAGAACTTAACGGCAGCATAGTGCCTTGCTGATTACGAACATAATATTTATCCATCGCAATAATATCATTTCTAAAGAGTGTATCTGCCTGAGCAATTACGTGGAAATTTCTGTTGTAAATAGTGAAGTCATTTATGTAGCTGCTTCCAAGATAAGTCTGAATGGTATTAAATACTTCAGATAGATTGACACCCATTTTTTTGCATTTATCGCGGTCAACAGTAAGCTGATAGCGGGGAGTGCGGGCATTGAAAAAGGTGAATGCCCTGGATATTTCAGGCCGTTTGTTGAGGACGGAGAGAAATTCGTTGGTGTTCTTTTCGAATGTTTTGATGTCGTCGTTGCTTTCGCGTTGCTGGACCTCGAAGGTAAAGCCGCCGGTGGCACCAAGCCCCGGTATGGCAGGAGGGGGGATGACTACGATGTTCGCCTCCCGGATGGCGGCAAATTTCTCTTGCATCTTGGCAATCAAGGCATTCAATTGTAGTGATTTGTCCGTTCTTTCGTCCCAGGGTTTCAGCATGCAGAAGATGGTTCCGCTGTTGCTCTTGGAAGCCCCGGTAATTACATTGAGCCCTGCAATGGCAGAATAGTGGTTAACTCCCTCCATATTGCCCAACACATCCATGATCTTGTTCATCACCTCCACGGCGCGTGAAGTGGAGGAGGCCTCCGGCAGTTCATAGGTAATGTACACCCTTCCTTCGTCTTCCAAGGGAATGAAGCCGGTGGGCTTTTTCAGAAACATCGCATAAGTGGCAAAAACCACCAGCACAAGCAGGATCACTACATAGCGGGAATGCTTGATTGCGTATTGAACATTCTTGGTATAGCCTTCTGTCCTGCGGTTGAACCAGCTGTTAAACTTGAAAAAGAAATAGTTTAATCCTTTGGAAGAAGAGGAGATGTGGTGCGGTTTCAAGAAGAGAGAACAAAGTGCCGGTGTGAGCGATAAAGCCACGAAGGCAGAAATGAGCACTGAAATGGCAATTGTTATGGCGAACTGCTGGTACAATCGTCCCACGATCCCCGGCAGGAAACCGGCAGGAACAAATACGGCAGCGAGCACGAGTGCAATGGCAACCACCGGCCCCGAGATATCTGCCATCGCTTTGCTGGCAGCCTCTCCGGGCGGGAGATGGTAATCCTCCATGTAACGTCGCACCGATTCCACCACAATAATGGCATCATCGACCACAATACCGATGGCCAAAACGAAACCGAACAGGGTCAGTTTATTGATGGTAAAACCAAGCGGAATGAAAAAGATGAAAGTGCCAACAATGGAGACCGGAATAGCTAATACCGGAATAATGGTCGACCGCCAGTCCTGCAAAAAGATAAAAACAACGAGTACCACGAGCGCAAGTGCCTCCAGCAGTGTCATGATCACTTCGCTGATGGAAACTTTTACGACGGAGACATTCTCGAAGGCGACGACATAATCCACATCGCTTGGAAATGATTTTTTCAGCTCATCCATCACCTTGTACACTCCGTTGGCCACATCGATAGCATTGCTCCCGGGTGTCTGGTAGATGATCAGGTAGGAGGAGGGTTTTTTGTCGACGAATGCCTTTCCTGAATAATTGAATTTTCCCAGTTCGACCCGGGCAACATCCTCCAAATGAACGATGGAGCCAACTGCTGGATTGGCCCGTACAACGATTTTCCTGAACTCCTCCACACTGCTTAGCCTGCCATTCACGGTAGTGGTGTATTCGTAAGGCTGATCGGGTCTTTGGGGAGAGGTGCCGACGGAGCCTGCCGCTATCTGGACATTCTGCTCCTGAATGGCATTGCTGATGTCGGTTGCCGACAAGCCAAGACTGGCCATTTTGTCCGGATTTAGCCAGACACGCATGCTGAATTCGTCTGTTCTTGCGTAGATATCGCCCACACCTTTTACCCTTAACAGGGCATCCCTGACAAAAATATTGGTGTAATTGTCCAGAAACTGGATGTTGTGCGTTCCTTTTGGGGCATAAAGGGCCACGTTCATCAGACCGCTGGGATTCTTCCTGCGGACCGTAACGCCGAGTCTTTTCACCTCATCCGGCAGGATGGGCGTAGCGATGTTTACCCTGTTCTGAACTTCGGTGGTGGCATTGTCAATGTCGGTACCGATGTCGAAATAGACGTTCAGCAGGGATCGACCATCCGTGGTACTGTTGCTCGAAATGAAATCCATTCCTGGAACGCCGTTGACCTGGATTTCGATAGGGGTGGTAACCGTCTGCTCTACCGTGGTGGCATCCGCACCAGTAAACTGGCTGGTGACCTGCACTACAGGAGGTGTTATATCAGGGTATTGCCCTACCGGCAATTTGAGAATCGCAAGGATGCCTACAATGACCAGAATCAAAGAAACAACGATGGCGGTGATGGGTCTTTTGATGAATGTATCGGCTATCATGAAATTGGATTCAGTTTGATTTGGGATACTGGCTGATAATAGGTTTATTTTTGGGAAGTGGCGATTTTGATTGCCGAACCGTCGTGCAGTTTTTGTATACCATCCACTGCAATCGTCTCACCCCCCGTGAGTCCATTCTGCACAATCACATTCGACTGCACCTTTGGCCCCAGAACTATTTTGACCTGGGTGACCGTCTTGTCCTTGACGACGAAAACGAAATATTCGCCCATTTGTTCAAGTACTGCCTTGAATGGAACGAGGAGCTGCTGGCCGGAGTTGTCATTAAGTACCAGAACTTTGCAGCTCATACCGGGCCTTAGTATTTTTTCCTTGTTTGGAACTGTGATTCTTACCCTGACGGATCCGGTCTGCCTGTCAACGGCCCTGTCAATGACACTCAGCTTGCCTGGAATGGGATACATGGCATTGTTGGGAAGCGTGATTCTAAAAATGCTGTCATTTTTAGAGGATTGTGTATGTTCAATATTTTGAAAGCGACCCAGCTCTGTTTCGTTGATTTGGAAGTCAATACCCATTGGATCGTCGGAGGATACGGTGTTCAGAATGGTTTGACCGGGTGTGACCAATGCACCTAATTTCACATTCGAAAAACCGATGGTTCCGTCAAAGGGAGCCTTTATCAGCGAATATTCGAAGTCGGTCTTCGCCTTAATTAATTCAGAGTTTACCGCATTCAGCTGATTTTTTGCATTATTTAGATCTGTCAGGGTATTGTCCAGCAATTGCCTGGCAATGGCGTCCTGTTTGGAGAGTTCAGTATAGCGATCGGCATCCCGCTGCACCTTTCCCAGGTTATCTTCTGCAATTTTTACAGCAGACTGGGCTTGCAAATAGGTGGCCTCGTATTTGCGCCGGTCGATCTCATAAAGTTTTTCTCCGGTATGAACCACTTTCCCTTCCGTAAAATAAATGCCAGTGATGCATCCGCCCACCATCCCCCGTAACTCAACCTCTTTCAGTGCTGCGACATTGGATGGATAGGAGTTGTAGAAGACTGCATTTTCAGACCTGACATTGGTAACTGTCACAGAGGTGGCTGTATCTTCCGCCTTGCTGTTTTCTGCTTTTCCAAAGCAGGAAAGCAAAAGCGCTGTCGTGGCAAACGTAGCGATCAGTTGGGTGATTTTATGCATGGAATAAAATTTAAAGTCTGTTGTTAAAAGTAATCCTGCCCGGAATCATTCGGGTTTGATCATACCCAAAGCCTTTTCGAGATCAATTTTGCTGGTGAGCACCTTGAAAAGAGAGTTCAGGTAATTCAACTCTGCATTCCGCAGATCCGTTTCTGAAAGGATCACCTCCAGATAGGCTTTGATCCCTTTTGTATATTGAAGATTTACGGTATTATAGATATTCCTGGCAATGGACACATTCTCTTTGGTAATCTTCAGCTCATTCAGATTACCGGTATAAATGGCGAGGGCCTGGGTATATTCTGTGTTAATAACACTTTTCAAATAATCCATCCCAAATTGAAGCCTTTGGTATTGAAGCTTTGCCTTTTTCAAATTCTCGATTCTGTTCATTCCCTGAAAAAGTGGAAGGGTAAATTTCAGACCCAGAAAGGAGGTTCTGCTGGCTTTGTTATACAAATCCGAGAATTGACTACTCTGAAAGGAGGGACTGTTTTCATAAAATGCTGACAAAGTCGGAAGGAATGACCAGTTGTAATACCCAACCTGTGAATTTTGCAACCTCATCCTGGTCTGAAACAGCTGGTATTCGATGCGGTTGTTGAAATCCAGGTTTCTGGTGGTATCAAAAAGTATTTCATTCTCAAAACCGGTAGAATCATAAGAAACAGTCAGTTGTTTTTCAGGAACCACTCCCATAAGCTGTTTTAGAATGGCATATTTTGCCTTTAACCCCTCATCCGTGGATTTTCGCTGAGCCTGGATGTTGCTGAGTGCAATTTGTGTGCGCTGATAGTCAATTTTGTCTGTAATTCCGCCCTGGTAGAGGGAGAAGGCATCCTTGTAGCTTCGTTCCAGGCGGTGGATGTCTTCGTCCAGGACATTCAATTGTTCCTCTGTCAGCAATACGTCGAAGAATGCCTTGTTTACATCCACATAGGTGTTGATCTTCGAATTCACCGTATTCTGGGAGGCCTGGTTGCGGTACTCCTTCGAATTCCTGGCGGCAAAATAGAGGGTGCTGTTGTAAATTGTCTGGCTCGCGTAGAACAACCCCGTTGAACTGTTGTTGATCGTTGATGGGATGGCCACCCAGGGTGTATACTGTGGCGGATTTCCGAGATTGGGATAATTGGTAGCCGGGATTTGCAGATAGTGCTGCAAACTGCCATCGATCTCCAATTGGGGATACCAACCGGAGAGGGCAATGCCAATGTCCTTTCTGGCAATTTCCTCATCAACAATTGCTTGCCTGACCTGTGCCTGGTTGGCCAATGCATATGAAAGACACTGTGATAAGCTCACTTTTGATGGAAGGGGATCACCAACGGGCTGTCCGTTCAAAAAGTTGGATGAAGCAAGAAAGAGCAAAATTACCAGACCCTTTCTGCAATTTTTGATGCCAACAACTTTTATTTGCATGCTTTTAAGGAGATAATCTATTGGGAAAATATGCTGAATTAACGACAAACAACTTTCCTGAGGGTCAAAATTAAACTTAAATCCACACTTCTGTTAGTTTGGAGGCTTTTTTTTTGAGCCATCGATTGCCCAACAACTGTTGTCAGAAATTGGGCATTGGATGACAAAATAGGCTTTTCCTGTTTATCCTTTGCTTCGGAGATGGTTAAAAGCCTTGACCAGAATCTAATTCTATGCAAATTATAGAAGAAGTTCCCTACATGCCAATTTCTACTTCCCAATTTGGCAGTATTTTACTTCTTAATTTGGAAAATCATACTTGTGACTATTTATGGACGGGGACACTTCCTGAATTGACAATTCGTTTAAAAATTAACGAACGTTCGTGGCTAATTTTTCAGCTCAAAACTTCGATTTTCCTCAAAATCCTGGCATCTTCCTGGCGTAAAACAAAAAACACCTACAGCTTGTGTCCGTAAGTGTTTGATTTTTAGGGTGGGTCTTGTAGGGCATAATCCCGCTAGATCTATTGTTCCTATAACACGTTTGCATCAGATAGGAGCCTGCAAATAATTGGAAAACCTCAACATGACCCTTTCAGCATAGGTTTTTGAGACCGGAATATCAGGGATGTATTCCTTATCTAATCCAAGTAAAATCCCTTCTTTTTCTTTTCTCAAAATTTTAACATGATCAAAATTTATAATTGTAGAGCGGTTGCATCTGACCAAGGGAGTATTGATCAGGCTCTCTTCAATAACCTTCAAGGTATTCCTGATCATAAAAGCAGTGACTTTCCCTTTGCTCGAATAGTGAATTTTTACGTAGTTATCGGCTGCTTCAATCCAAAAAATCTGTTCAGAAAAAACGGATAATCTAAGTTCCTTTTTCTCATCAAAGAAATTCAAGATCCCTTTCACAGGTTGCTCCAGTATTTCCAGTTCCTGACTCAGCTCCGCAAGTTTTTTATTTTTATCTTTCAGTGAGAAATAAAGCCAAATAGTGGAATAAGGTAAGAGTAATACAAGGCTGGTATTAATAACAGATTGCTTCATCATTTCTTTGAACAAACGGGTATCGTCAAAGGCAAAAGTTTCCAGTATCGTATAAAACAAGGACATCGCTATTATTTCACCCAAAACCCACACTGCATATTGACTGACGAGCAAATCATGATTCCTTGAATAGTAAAACATGATGATTCTGCTTATCACTACAACCAGAACACCAGTCAGGATGATCAGACTTGAGAATAGAAAATACTTCACATCAGAAACCTGGAACCAATTTTTCGAACCAAAAGGTTGATAGATATTGATAAATACCAGTGCAAACGCAGCCGTATAGATCACCAAACGAACAATATTTCCCTTTTCATTCAGATAGTAAGGTATTTTTTGATTCATAACCAAAAGCATTTTCGTTTTTAGCTTTCTGAATTACTTGCAAATTCAATATGCAAAAATAGGTTATTCCTCAGTTCTCAGCATTGTTTCTGATAGTTTTATATTTCAAATTCACCCCTCCCAGGCAAAATTTATCCCAACTATGCATCTTTTGTCCCATTATAGGTTCATGAATCCCTCATATTTGCATATAAATATTGCATTGTTTTAATTCGTGGAGTCACTTGCAAATCAGGTATTCTCAACTAGGGAAAAGCATGTACATTTTAAAGTATCTACAAAGGCAAAAAGAGTTACTCAACCATTTCAGGGCTGGGAAAAATATTCAACTTGATGAAAGCGGTATCACCATTCAAACTTTTGCATTTGAATCGAAAGCGATTGCTTCGTTTTATGATGGGACTGATAAAAATTTATTAACGGACCAAAATATTCCGGAAAATAAATACTTCAACTACCACGTTTTTGCACCTATGAGTTCGACGAAGTCAGATGCATTTATTCTGCTCCTACACGGACTAAATGAAAGAAACTGGGACAAATATCTGATTTGGGCTGAATACCTTGCTCTGCACACAAATAAACCTGTCATTTTATTTCCGATCGCTTTTCATATCAACAGGGCTCCTTCGCTCTGGGCAGATCCCAGAAGCATGAAAGTAGTCATGGATAAACTTAAAACGGAAACCGGTGACCATCGTTCGCTAAGTTTTGTCAACGCAGCACTAAGTGAAAGGTTGAGTGAAAAACCGTCGCGCTTTTATAGTTCCGGCCGGCAAACGATCAATGATATAACACAACTTACATCAGGGATAAAGGAGGGAAATCATCCCTTATTTAACTTCGGTGCCAAAGTTGATATTTTTGCCTATTCAATCGGTTCTTTTTTGTCAGAAATACTTCTGATGGCTAATCCTTTAAACCTCTTCGCCAATTCACGGTTGTTCGTTTTTTGTGGAGGTTCGATTTTTAGCCATATGCATGGTGAATCACGCTGTATAATGGACAAAACGGCATACGATAAACTATTTCATTATTACCTTCATGAATGGTCCAATATAGTAAAGAGAACATTTGAATCCGGGAAGGTAATTCATGACGATATTCTATCAGCCTTTAATGCGATGATAAATCCTGAAAAATTTAAAGTGATCAGAGGAGAGTTTTTCAATTCAATTAAAAACAGGATCTCAGGTATTTCATTGAAGCAAGACAAAGTGATGCCCTGGAATGGAGTAGAAGCCTGTATGGGCAGCGATTTGGCAGGAAAATGTTTCGATTTGCTGGACTTCCCGTATGAATACACCCATGAGTTCCCATTTCCAGCTAATGGCCGGATTGACGATGTATCCCTCAATAACTCTTTTTCTAAGGTATTTAATAAAGCCACTGCCTTCCTCGCCTAGACTTTAATTTTAAGCAAAAAACACAGTCAATGCCTCTATCCCATCGGCTTATCTTAAAACTGATTTTTGGAATTTTCCTTTACGTTCCTCCCGCTTTTCACTTCAAATTCACCCCAAATCCTGGCGTCTTCCCGACGTAAAACAAAAAACACCTACAAGTCGACCTTGTAAGTGTTTGATTCTATGGGTGGGCCCAGTATGGCATGATCCTACGACCCCCTGATTATGAGTGGGAGGTCTAACCCATTTTGAGATTCCACTGGTTGATACTGGTTAACACTGGTTGTCATTTACCCTTTTTATTTTCCACTGGTTGACACTGGTTGTCGGAAATCCTGGCGGATTTCCTGGCGGGTTCTTTGCTAATCCAGTTCTTTAATGTTCCGCTCCATGTGAGGCTTCAAATAATTCCCAAATTATAATTTACCTATCAACAAAACCTGGTTCTCTGACATTTATCCCTTTAATATTCATCAGGTCATCCCCCAGATCTGTTCTTGCTTCATCAGCAATTTTCTTCAGATCTACCACCACTTCAGGATAATATTCTTCAACATTATATCTTTCTCCCGGATCGCGACGAAGGTCGTATAAGGCTTCTTCGAATTGAAAGTCTTCATTGGTCAGGCCTGGGAAACCATCTACACCTGGCTTAAAACCAACATACGTACGCCCTGGATGGGCAAAAACCAGTTTCCAATTTCCTTTTCGGACAGCTTCTAAACTGTTTTTGCGGTAATAATAGAGGAAAGTTTGGCGTGGATTGGCATTTTCTTCACCTTTTAGAAGAGGTAAAATATTCACTCCATCAATCTTTCTCTCAGGAAGATGTGATCTTGTAATTGCAGCGATAGTAGGTAAAATATCAATTGTTGAAGCCAGCTTGTTGCAAATTGTTCCGGGAGCAATTTGGCCTGGCCATAACATTAAACAGGGTTCACGCTGCCCTCCTTCAAAGCTGTTGCCTTTGCCTTCACGTAAACCACCAGTTGAACCTGCGTGGTTGCCAAAATTGAGCCAGGGACCATTATCTGACGTAAAAATTACCAACGTATTCTTGTCAATGCCATTCTTCTCAAGTGCTTTTATAATTTCACCCACTGACCAGTCGATTTCCATCATCACGTCGCCAAACAACCCTTGTTCACTTTTGCCTTTATATTTGGACGAAACTGCAAGGGGAACATGGGTCATCGAATGCGCCAGATAAAGAAAGAAAGGATGATTTTTGTTTTGTGTAATAAAGTTGACAGCCTTTTCTGTATAAACCGTAGTAAGTTGGGATTGATCATCAAGTGTTTTGATTTCCTTGATTTTTTCATTTCCCTCAATAAGTGGAAGTATCGGATACTTGGATTTCTTTGAATTTTCTGCTGCAGGTTTCCCATCGAAATCAACAGGCCACATATCATTTGAATATGGCAAGCCAAGATACTCATCAAAGCCCTGCTGCAACGGAAGAAACTGACGCTGATGCCCAAGGTGCCATTTCCCGATGGCGCATGTTTTATAATCTTGTTTCTTCACTATTTCGGCAATTGTTTCTTCTGCCGGATTTAGACCAATTTTTGAATCAGGCATTAATGCACCGGAAATGCCTACCCTATTCGGATAGCAACCCGTCAAAATTCCGGCACGGGAAGCGCTGCACACGGCCTGAGCCGCCAAAAAATTGGTAAACCGAATGCCTTGTGAGGCCATCCTGTCAAGATTAGGCGTCTTGTACAATGATGCCCCATAGCAGCTTAGATCTCCATAACCAAGGTCATCCATAAAAATGAGTACAACATTCGGTTTATTCTGAGCCATTACCGGAATTGTTGATAGGCCGGCAAAAGACATTCCAATTAAAGGAAGAACTTTATTTAACATCATAATATTTATAAGTTTTTGGAAGTTTTTGGATTTTCATTTAATTACTTAATACTGAAGCGGATGCCTGTAATCTCCGTACGGATGTTTTACGGTACGTTTAATCGGTATTTGCAATCCCTTTGTTTGATCTAACCAGTCGAATAGTTCGCCACACATCTTTTCAGCAATAGACTGATATTTCATTTCGTTGATTAGGTTATGAATTTCATTCGGATCATTTTGAATATCATACAATTCATTCTGATCCCAAATGCCCGCATACCGTATATATTTATACTGGTCAGTCCTTACTCCAAAAGTTGTGGGAGTCATCGGAAAATCATATTCCCAATAGTATTCATAAAATATTTTATCGCGCCAGTTGGTTGTATCGCCTTTCAACAGTGGTACAATGGATTTTCCTGGCATATAATCAGGTTTCTTTAGCCCGGCCATTTCAAGTATGGTAGGTGCCACATCAACATTCTGCTCCATCTTTTCAATGGTTTGTCCACCTTTAAAAACACCAGGAGCATACACCAGAAAGGGAACCTTGACAGACTCTTCGTAAAAATGACGCTTGTCAATTAAGCCATGTTCCCCCCAGCTAAATCCGTTATCCCCCATATAAATAACCATCGTATTATTTTCAAGCCCATTGTCTTCCAGATACTTCATTACACTTGCTACACTTTCATCGACAGCCATCAAGGTTTCGCAATAGGTTTGAACAATTTCTTCGATATTCTGATGCGTATGATAGATATAATCAACACCATGCCAGCTATATCTTTGTTGTTTTACCCATTCAGGCCAACCCAGTTTTTTATAATCCTCTCCAAGAGTTTGATAATAGGTTGCTGGCAGTGGATATGGCATGTTTTTATACATACCAACATGGCGTTTCGCGGGCATCACGGGTGCGTGAACTGCTTTATGGGAGAGATAAAGGAAGAAGGGTTTTGTCTTGTCTCTGCTTTTAAGCCAGTCTATGGCATGTTCTGTCAATAAATCCGTGATATAGGTACTGTCTTTGTATTGAACCTCTTTCCCGTCAATGTTTAATTGAGGATTATAGTAGACTCCCTGACCTTTAAAGCTTTCCCAGTGGTTAAACCCCGGTCTTGGCATATCCGAATCACCTCCCATATGCCATTTGCCAAAAAAAGATGTTTGATAACCTGCCTGCTGCAGATATTGAGGAAAGAAAACCAATTCAGGAGGAGCCGGCGCATTGTTATCAACTACTGTGTGTACATGCGAATATTGACCTGTAAGGATGGAAGCACGACTCGGCGAACATAGGGATGTAGTTACAAATGAATTTTTAAACCAGGCCCCCTCTTTGGCCATTTTATCTAACGCCGGAGCTTTCAACCAAGGCAGTTTACCCGTAAAACCCATAAAATCATAACGATGGTCATCAGTAAGAATAAAGACCACGTTTTGAGGGTTACTATTCTTAATTTTCTCAAGCTTTGGAACTACGGCATTCTGTCCCGAAACGTTTAAAGCAAGCAAACTCCCAAAGATTGAAATAATTTTTTTATTCATTGTCCTATGTTTAAAGCATCCTTTACGATCAATCCAAACTGAATCATTGCCTCGCTTGTGTCTGTTCGATATTCAAAGTCTTTACTAAGCCTTTGATAGTTTTCAAACTAGGCTAATGTTCTTTCAACAACCCATCTTTTGAGTAATAGGACTAATTTTCTTGGATGGTCAGATCTTATGATCATTTCAAGTATCCAGCCAAATGCGGCTTAGGTCTTCTTTATGAGTTTACCACTATATCATGCGCCATTGGCAGCCCATTTTATGCAAATAAATGAGGTCACAATATCCCGCGAAGAATGTCTTCTTTTAGGGCTTCAATTTTTTCAGCGTTAATTCCTTTCTATTACCCATGGACTTTCTTTTTCTGCCTTATCGAGAATAAGCTGCAATTTTGACCGGATTTTCTTCTCATTCTTTGAAAGATTTGTCAGCGGATTAAGTTCAAGAGGGTCGATTACTATTTTATAAAACCGATTGTCTCTATAAAGCTTATATTCAATTGTCTGCGCAAAACGGTTTCGGTTTTTGCTGGTTTCAAACCATTGAGGATCGTAATGCACGAATGCCGTTGATCTTGTTGGTTTGACTTGGCCCTTTAGTACTGGGAAAAAACTAATTCCGTCAATTTCTTTCGAAGAGCTCGAAATTCCTGCCGCTTCAACCAAGGTCGGAAGGAAATCGGAAAATTCAATGATAGGTTCAAATACTCTCCCCTTTTTAATATATTTCGGCCAGCTTGCAATTAATGGTACATGAACACCTGCGTTGATGGTAAATGATTTTCCTCCTTTTATAGGTCCAGAGATTGTCTCTGAAGTTATAGAAACATTCGTGCCATTATCTCCCGTAAAAATGAAGATTGTATTTTCAAGCAGTCCTTTTTCTTTCAATTTAGCTTCAACCTTTCCGACCAACTTGTCTGCATATTCAACCATTTCTTTGAAATGTCGGTTGTCCGCCTGGTATCGCTTCGTGGGATCCTTCCATTCTGGTGAATCAGGTGTTGGAACGAAAGGATCGTGTACCAATGCCATAGGATAATAGACGAAGAACGGTTTATCAGAATTTCTTTCAATAAAATCACAGACATAATCACTGAAAATATCATCGCCATAAGCATTCTCGAGACCTTCCCGTTTTTTTCCATTTTGAAAAATCAACGGATTGGCATAACGTTCACCAGCACTTTGGGGTTTGTTCAATTGCCAAAGACAATATTCATCAAATCCAAAGTGGTTAGGTCGTGTTAAATCATCATTACCTGGGAGTTTATGTGCAATACCGTTTAACTGCCATTTCCCGGCAATACAAGTTTTATAACCTGCCTCTTTGAGATAATTCCCAAATGTCTTTTGATTAGGATTCAGATATTCAAAGTGTTCGTAATTTCTATAATTGTACTTCCCTGTCATGATTTTTACTCGGGACGGAGTACAAAGAGGTTGTGAGATACAATGAGTAAAGCGAACTCCTTGATTAGCTATGCGGTCCAGGTTTGGAGTTTTATAAGTTAATGAACCATTGCAACTTAAACATTCAAACCCCATATCATCTGCCATTATTAAAACAATATTTGGTTTTTTTTCTTGCCCAATTACTGCAAACGAAAGAAAACTAAATATTGTCCAGGTAATTCCTTTTCTAACATGTACTGTATTCATTATTTGAATAAATTTTTAAGTTCTAATATTCGATTTAAATTGATTAGTGTGTTTAATTAGGTTCAAAGATTACAATAATATTATTCCATTATCTCTAATCCAGTGATAAATTAAAACTTGAACTTTTAAACGTTACCCCCTCTTTGGCCATTTTGTCCCGAATCGTTTAACGCCAGGAAAATTCCAATGATAGAATGACTTTTGAATTCAATTTACTACTCATAGAAGCAAAAAACCAAGGTATTATCCCTGGTTTTATGCTAATTGTCAATCGGTTAATATCCAGGATTCTGGGTCATATTTTTATTGGCATCCAATTCAGCCTGAGGAATCGGAAAAACCTCATTTGTTCCGGTTTTGAAGCCATATTTCGTAAGATACTTAGCCAGTTTATTTGTGCGTTTTAAATCAAACCAGCGACTTCCTTCACACATAAACTCACGTAACCCTTCATCCAAGAGTGCATCAACAAATTGATCCTGACTCAGGCCATTGTTCAACACTCCTAATCCGGATCTTGCTCGAACAGCATTCACTGCATCATAAGCTTCTTTAGTCGGGCCATTGGAGCTGGCATTGAGTGCCTCGGCATAAAGCAAAAGTACATGGGAATAACGGATGACCGGTAAATTAAGAGATCCGGCATCTGCAATTTGCACTCCAGGCAGAAGTGGATCGTTATATTTGCAGATGTAGGTTCCATCAAAGGTTATTGTACTAGTCTTATTCCAGAATGTAAAAGTTGTGCGTTGATCCAAAACATCAAATTTAGTTAAAGCGTCAGAAGAAGGAATAAGAATGCCATAAGTAAATCCAACTCCTGTTAACTGACGGGGGGCTAGGTATGCAATCAAATCGCTATTATATGGACTGATACCATATTGAATTTCAAAAATAGACTCAGTCTTGTTGTTCTCATTCGCGATTTTAAAATTATTACCATATAAACTATATAATTGCCTCTTACCAATAACCAACTTCAATGTATTTACCGCATCGCTATTTTGACCTAAACTTAATTGGACTCTTGCAAGCAATACCAAAGCAGCTAATTTATTTGCCCTGCCCGAACCTTCTCCTGTTTCAGTCAGTTGATTCGTGGCTGTTTTTAAGTCAGCAAGTATTAAATCATAAACTTTATTAGCAGGTGTTCTGGGTAATAATAATCCATTAACACTTGATGTAGCTTCAGTCCGCAACGGTACATCGCCATAAAACATTACTAAGTTATAGTATGCCAACGCTCTTAGAAATAGTGCCTCACCTTCAATGATAGGTACTTTTGTTTTATCGCCTGTTAATTGTTTTGCTTTCAGATTTTCCAGTAAAGTATTTACAGAATTAATGAGTTGGTAGGAATATTTGTATGTATTAATCAAACTAATATCTGAGGCATTAAACTTAAAACTATCATAAACTGAAAGCGAAGAACCTCCGGCACCATTGGCGTATGAGAGTTCATCTGAAGCCATATCGGAAGCAAAACATAAAGATGTAGCCGTATACAGAGGACGGGCTTGTGCATATGCTCCAATTAGGGCTTGAGTAACCTCACCTACGGAGTTATAAAAATTACTGACGGCCACCTGTCCTTTAGGATCTTCCTCAAGAAAACTTTGGCAAGAGAAATTCAATAATAGGACAAGGATTAAAATATTGGATATGTATTTTTTCATTTTTAACCTTTTTTAAATGATTTAGAAACCAATTTTAAGACCAAATGTATAAGTCTTTGCAGAAGGGTAAGAGCAGTAATCAAAACCCAATAAAGTATTGCTTTGCGAATTTACGTTAACTTCAGGGTCGTAACCTCTGTATTTCGACAGTAGCCAAAGGTTTTGTCCATTAAAGTAGATTCGCGCAGAAGAAAGCCAGTTTACATTCCATTTTTTAAGAGGCATGTCATAGGCTAAAGTCACATTTTTCATTCGGATAAATGAACCATCTTCAATCCAACGTGAATTTGATTGTCTGAAGTAGGTATATTCCGGATTACCAGCACGAGCAACATCAGTGTTCTCATTTACTCCTGGCTTGAAACGGTCAAGTACCGTAATGGATTGGTTTTGCCTTCCGTTCAAAAACTCTAATTCTACCTGGGTCATGTTGTAAATATCATTCCCATAGACAAATTGAAAGAAGAAATCGAGTGAGATATTTTTGTAGGATAATGTATTTTGAAACCCTCCTGTAAACTTTGGTAATGCATTACCAATAATTGCCCTGTCTGCATCATTAATTTTCCCATCTCCATTCAAGTCTACATAACGTCTAGAACCTATATAATCATATCCACTTTTAGGAGCTTTATCTAATTCTGCCTGATTCTTGATTATGCCATCATTAATGTAACCAACAAAATTACCCAATGGTTCTCCTACGCGTATCACACTTGTTGCTTGACCCTTAAAAAGATTGTAGTCTGAACCAATATAACGTTCCTTTTCATTTCCAAAATTTGTGACCTTATTCCGATTAAAAGCAATGTTAAAACTACTTTTCCACAGAAAACCAAGTTTATCAACATTGACTGTTTGCACTGATCCTTCAAGTCCTTTGTTCTCCACAGACCCTATATTTTGTAAAACTGTTTCAAACCCGGAAGAAAAAGGCACCTGGACAAATAATAGTAAATCTTTGGTTGTTTTATAATATGCATCCAATGTGAGAGATACACGCCTGTGAAAAAAAGCGATATCCAATCCAGCGTCAACCTGGGATGTTGATTCCCATTTAATATCAGGATTTCCTAAACGATTGGGAGATAAGCCGACACTTGGTGTCGTATTGCTGATTGGGTATCTCAAAACACCTAATCCTGACAATGATTGGTAGGCTGGAATCTCCTGGTTCCCAGTCGTGCCTGCGCTCAGCCTAAGTTTGAATTCATCAAAAACTTTCAGCCTTTTCATGAAGGCTCCTTCATGAATTTTCCATGCCAAGGCGGCTGATGGGAAATAGCCATATTTATTATTCTTACCAAATTTTGAAGACCCGTCAGCTCTAAGTGAAACAGTCGCGAGGTACTTATCCTTGTATCCATAATTTAAACGGCCTAAGTAGGACATCATAGACCATCCCAGGTAATTTGAATTTGATGGATCTGCGACACCCGCAGTTGCCATGTTGTAAACATTTACAACATCTGTCGGGAAAGTTCTTCCGCTCATACTAAGATATTCTGTTTGAGATTTTTGAGCTGAGAAACCTGCTAAGGCTTGTAAAGAATGTACGCCAAATTGCTTGTTGAATGTAAGCGTATTTTCTGTCAGCCAATTTAAGGTATTGGCAGTCCCAATAGCTGCGATTCCCCCCGGTACACCGTTGATTACAGTACTTGGCATAAAACTGTTCTGACGGTTAAACAAGTAATCTATACCAAATGATGAACGAAATTTGAGAGAAGATAATATTTCATACTCAGCAAATATGTTTTCCAAAAGTCTTGATGTGATCGATTCCAGAGTAGCCAAGTTAGCAGTTGCTACTGGATTTTGATTCGGTGTATTTGTTTTATTTCCTGTTCCGTGTGCATACAAAGCTGTCCCAGTGTTATTATCAGCGACATAAGCACCTGTCTGGTCATAAACAGGAATAACCGGATTGAAAAACAATGCATCTTCAATAATATTACTGGAACTTGGCCCCTGGTTACCATTTGTTCCAGTGGTTCCACCTCCTGTATTCGCAAGATCACTATTAATTCTGCTAATTGTAAAGTTATTGCCAATACTAAGTCGTTTAGTTAGTCTGGCATCAATATTCACACGTCCCGTGAAACGTTTTAAATTCGAACCAATAACTATTCCGTCCTGATCAAAGTAACTACCGGAAATTGAATAACGCAAATCTTCATTTCCTCCGGTTGCACTCACTTGATAATTACTTATAGGCGCAGTCCTGAAAATTTCATTTTGCCAGTTAGTACCTTCCCCCATGGAGGCAATTTCATCTGTTGTATATGTTGGTAATCCAGTCCCATTTAATCCTCGGGCGTCTACATAAGCATCATTTCTAAATTGCGCATACTGTTTTGCATTAAGTAATGGTATTATTTTACTTACCTTCTGCACACCTGAATAAGTCTCAAATTCTATTTTTGCCTTACCCGTCTTTCCTCTTTTGGTCGTAATCATGATAACGCCATTCGCACCTCTGGCTCCGTAAATTGCTGTTGCGGAAGCATCTTTCAAGACTTCAATTGATTCGATATCACCTGTATTCAATGTGGATAACATATTAAGTGCGGGTGCACCGCTAATGGCATTGCCTTGAGTCGCATTGTTGTCATTGTAATATGGAAAACCATCAATGACATAAAGTGGTTCGTTGGCAGAATTGATTGAACTTATCCCTCTAATTCTTAAACTTGTGGCTCCTCCTGGCTGACCGGATTGAGTAGTTACCTGTACCCCGGCGCTCCGTCCCGATAGTCCCTGATCAAGTGAGTTTACAGCACTTTTGGTCATATCTTCCGCTTTGACACTTGAAACGGAACCTGTAATATCTTTCTTTTTCGTTGTACCGTAACCTACTGCGACAACTTCTTCTATACCAATGGTTTCATCGGCCAGAACTACATTTATTAACGTTTGAGTTCCGACCTTAACTTCTTGCGATTTCATTCCAACAAACGAAAACTGAAGAGTCGCATTTTCTGGAACATTTGATAGCGAATACTTCCCATCCATTTCAGTAATTACTCCAATTGAGGTACCTTTTAAGACAACAGAAACACCCGGTAATCCAACTCCAGTATTATCCTTAACCTTACCAGTTATGGTTTTTTGCTGCTGAACTGCTGAACTTGATAAACCTTCACTTGTCTTTGTAAGCTCGTTTAGTTGTAGATCTTGTTTCTGTAATGCAGTGTGCATCTTTGTGGAACTTGAATCTGATGCCATTGCATGTGTAAGACCAAAGAAAAAACAGAATAGTGTAAACTGTACTAGTCTGAATAAAAATCTTGAGGCTCGACCTTCCCCTGAGGATATGATTCCAAATGCCCCGGCTTCTCGAAGTTTTTCCATAAAATTTGTTTGTTTAGTGTTTTATTAATTGTAATTTCTTCACTGAGTTGTAACTGTAGAACATTTTTCAATTCAGACTTGACCAATTACAATGACACAAATGTATTTATTGACATCCTTAAGGATAGGGTGATATGATTAAAATAAGGGGGCTATTTAGATATTGGCAAATTTTTTAGGGGTCAATTCAATATTTATTGGGTTACAAATGATGATTTTCATTTTGGATAAATTCTACAACTCTCATTATATCTGATAAATATATATAATTGGATTACTCCAGTCCTCCATCAACCATCGAAAGTTCCAATACTAATTGATTACTTTTATCATCAATATAATTTAAGATGAATCATACATCCGTAAAACTATTTTTGTGCATCCTTAGCCTGCTTCCCCTTCCAGCAATTTCTCAAGAACGAATCGACTTCAATTTCATTGGAGGCGGAGAAGGGCTCTCAGAGAATGTAGTTAATGACATTGTCCAGGATTCCCAAGGATTTATCTGGTTGGCTACCAATGACGGGCTCAACCGTTACGATGGCTATACCATGACTCACTTCAGATACGATCCTGAAAATATACAAAGCTTAAGCAGTAATGTCCTGGAGTGTTTATTGCTCTCAAAGGATGGTATGCTTTGGATTGGCACCAGCGACGGGGGTTTAAACAAATACAACCCAAGAAATAATACTTTTCAACGATTTCAGAATAATCCACAGGATCCGACCTCCATCAATGCGGGGATGATAGATGAAATTGCTGAGGATAATCAGGGGAATATATGGGTGAACATCCGCAACAAGGGAATTGACAGGATTGTTCAACAAAATACGATTTCTGAATTCATACATTACAACACCAACAAATTAGGTGAAAATTACATTGCTGTACTTAAAAGCAACAATTCATTAGGCATTACCAAAGCTCTAAAAGGCGGAATTTGGGTAACGTCTGATAAGGGAATTCAGCTAATCAAAGCTAAGGATGGTAATGTTGACAATCTTCCAAAATGGGGATCGGATGCAAATATACCTGTCAAACAAATAATTGAGCCTTCTGACAGTACTGTTTGGATTGTACATGACAACGGGAGCATTATATTCGCAAAAATAGATTACGCGAACGATAACAGCACTCCACAACTGGATATCGAAAAACAGTTTATGCAAAATCCATTTGTCGGAAAAACATCTCTAAGTATTGATAAACAGGGTATCATTTGGCTAAGTTCGAGTGCAGGTTTACTTAAGATTAGTACAACTGGTGTTTTGGAATATCAATATGGCAAAAGCCCTCTAAACAATTTGCCGACAAACAGAATCCTCTGTACTTTCGTTGACAATTCCAATGTATTGTGGTTAGGTACATACAACAAGGGAGCCTTGAATTATTACATAAGCAGGCAACATATATATAATTTTGACGATTTGCCCCTCAATAAGGAGGACAAAGAGCTCAATTTCTTTAAAAATGCCATCCACTCGTTTTGTGAAGATAAATTTGGTGCGCTTTGGATCGGTTCCGAAGGTGGAGGAATCATGAGAATCAGGGAAGGGATAACGGCATTTCTTGCTTCAAAAGATCCCGGAAAAATTCATTATGATTTTTTTGAGTCCAACGATAAACCAAAATTCTGGCTTTCGGACAACAATATCTACAGCCTTTTTAGTGATTCCAAAGACAGAATTTGGATTGGTAGCAGCGAAGGATTAACACAATTAGTATTTAAACCCAACTATAATAATGGGTACCCTCTTAGTCCAAATGATTTTACCACAAAACACTTTTCACTAAAAGAAGCTGATTATAAGACATTTGGAGAAGGCGCCGTATTTAATATATGTGAAGATAAATTTGGTGCTATCTGGGCTGCACCATGGGATGGCGGATTACAACGCTATTCAGAGAATGTAACCAGATTCGAGAAATTCATTCACAATCCTGCAGAACCAGGAACTCTATCACATAATACGATTCGAAGCATATTATTTGAACCAAACGGAGATGCATGGATTGGTACTGCCGGTGGTGGACTGAATAAAATGATTTTTCCTCAGGGAAGAAACGGCTCCCCATATTTTATAACCTACAAGAATGATCCGAATGATTCGACGAGTATCAGTAATAACTATATCCTGAATATAAAAAAAGACAATGAAGGAAATCTTTGGATTGGAACCTTTGGCGGAGGGCTTAATAAGATGATTGAGTCTAAAACAAATTCAAGCAAAATAACTTTCAAACGCTACACAATGACTAATCAACTTCCCAATAATACAATCAGAGGAATAAGTTTTGATAAGAATAATAACCTCTGGGCATCCACAATCAGGGATTTATTTCGAATGGATATTGGAACTGGTACCGTAACTCAGATGATTGGTCTGATGAGATATAAACTGGATGAATTCAAGGACAATGCAAATTATCAATTTGGAAACGGATATATGGCCCTGGGAGGGACAAACGGATTAATGCTTTTCTCTCCCGAAGATTTTAAGTCTGATGGCCTTTCAATGAACGTGTGTCTTACCAATCTGATCGTGGACAACAAACAGATTAATCCCGGCGAATATAGTGGAGGAGCAGTTCTTTTGGCAAAAGCGATCCAGTTTACTGACAATATTATATTGCCTTACAACAAAAACACCATTGAGATTGAATTTTCAAGCATGAATTATTCCAATCCAAATGGAGTGCTTTACAGATACTATCTTGAAGGGTATGATAATTCCAGCCTCACATCCAACAGACGCAATGTCAGGTATACAAAAATACCTCCAGGATCCTATACGTTTCATGTTAAGGCTTCAATTGGCGGGATAAATTGGGAAGGAAAGGAAAAAACACTTCGGATCCAAATATCTCCGCCCTTCTGGTTAACTATCTATGCATATATCTTATATGGCATTTTGATTCTTACAATTGTATATGTAATCTACCGGGTAATGATTTTTAGGGTCAGACTCAAACATCAAATTAGTATTGAGCAGTTAAAGCTTGAACAGGCTGAGAAGACCAACAATTTGAAGTTACAGTTTTTCACCAATGTATCACACGAATTACGGACACCATTAGTCCTAATATCTAACCCAATAGACAAGCTGGTGTCAGATACAGAAATGAATATGGAACAGCACAAATTACTCAAAATGGTGCAACGCAATTCCAACAGGCTGCAAAATCTAATCAATCAATTGCTTGATTTCCGCAAAATGGAATCCGGGGTCTTAAGACTGCAACTTACAAAAGCAGATATTGTTTCGTTTGTATACGACCTGTTCAAAGCCTTTGAGGACATTGCTTGCAGCAAGCTAATCAACTACCGGTTCAGTTGTGAAGAAACGGACATTGAATGCCTTTTTGATGTTGATAAGATTGAAAAAATACTATTCAACTTACTGTCCAATGCATTTAAGTTCACTCCTGAAAGAGGGACAATCATTCTTTCACTTTATCGCAAAACGAAAAAGGGAATGGGCGTCAAAATGAAAACATCCGAGTTTTTATATATTGAAGTTACTGATACAGGGATTGGTATAGAGCAGGAGGAACAAAGCAGGATTTTTGAACCATTTTACCAAAGCGATGACATAAAACGAGGAAAAACGTTTGGTACGGGCATCGGTTTGGCCTACACACATAACCTCGTAAAAATGCATCTTGGTAAAATCAAATTGGTTAGTCAACCTGGACAGGGAACAAAATTTACAATCAGACTACCTCTTGAGGAAGAGTTATACAAGAATTATGAGATCAGTGATAACCCCATTCCTATTAAGTCGGAGTATTTGCATGACGAAATCATAGGGCTAAAAGCTTCCGTCATTGAGACGAATATTATTTTAACTGAAAAAGAAAGAACTTTTGGCAAAAGCACCCTG
>Ga0118677_10005383_pt1 | contig 22437 bp, 20 predicted proteins | sample AliMusrvi5mmetaG_FD_86154 | JGI IMG/M metagenome (GOLD analysis project Ga0118677, IMG submission 86154)
AAAAACGATGGCCAGGGCCTTCTATTCCAAGATCAGGAAGGAAGATAATAGGATGAGACATGAGATATGAGACATGAGACATGAGATATGAGATATGAGACATGAGATATGAGAGATCGGAGATAAAATAAGCAGTAGATTATTCCAGTACAAAATAATAATTCAACGTTAAAGCAACTTTGTTCTCTTATATCTCATTTCTCATCTCTCCGATTCGTTTTTGTCCAGGTAATAGAAATACAGCTTCTCAATGGCAACGCGGATAGCCTGGTTGATAGGCATCTGTGGAACGGCCAAATCGGGGTCAATAGCCAATAGTCGCATAAAGTAGTGGCTAAAAATGGGCATCTCATCAGGGTTGGCAACGGCCAGTTCGGCAGCTTTGGCCACAGCTGCCGTTTGGGTACTTTTCATGATCTTGCAGGTAACCAATACCGGCATACTCTCCCGGTTCAAGCGAAAGCCAAATCCGAACAACCTGCAAATCAATCCTCTATGTTCATAATAGCGGCAGCCCCACTCTCCCCTGGATGAGGCAGTCGGATCAAAACAAACACACCAATTGTGCGTGGGGTGGTCCATCTTTAATAAAAATTCGTCGATCTTGCCCGTTTTGTATAGCCATGCAGCGAGTGGCATAAACTCTATCGGAGAGGCCTCAATATCGCTTTTCCGGCAACAGGCGCCGCAAAAACTGGGACATCTGAGTCCACTTTCATTGGCAGTCCTCTGAAGGTGGGCATCCAGTTCTTCAAATACTTTTTCAACCTCTTCAATGATCCAGGTTTGCCTCATTACAATTTTTATTAATGAATGAATGATAACCGGTCAATTTGAACAGTGCCATCACAAAGGTGACCACAAAGAAGAAAATCAAAAAGGAGAGAAGGGTCATGGAGGTTGACAGGAGGATAATGGTAACTAACGGATGGTAAAAATAAAAAAATCCGGAATGAATCCGGATTTTTTTTCTGATTCCACCGCAATTCAATATTTCCTGGCAAAATCATCCGCAAGGGCATTGATTGTTTCGTCGGAAAGGTCAGAGCCATTGTGAATGACAAGTCTGTAGCGGAATGTTACTGATTTTCCTGCCGGGATGCTGAAGTTTAAACTCTCTTTCCCTTTGGTAAAAATACTTCTACCCAGAGGATTGGCGGCAAAAAGGCCATAGCCCCTTGCATGCCAGTAGGTAGGATAACCCACATTTTTTGGGTGGTCACACATCACAATGGCTATTTTTTCCGTGCCGATTGTTCCGTTCAGGTCCATCCATCTGCCGCGGGTCGACCAGACTGCATCGTCCTTGATGCCTTCGCTGCTCCTGTAACTGCCTGTAACACCTTCGGTACTCATGGCTTTCACGGTAGTGGGATTTCCTTTGGCATCGGTCATGATGACTTCATCCTTCGATGGCAACTCCAGCTGGCGGGCCACCCTGATGGCATAGACTCCCTCCTTGTTGTCGTTCATGGAAACATCCTTCTCTCCTGCTGTAAGGGTAGTAACCCTGTCAATGATCCGCGTAGCCCCCTGGTTAATGAAATAAAGCTCAGTCCTTTCAGCAAGAAGCTGTTTCCCGGCAGGGGTATCCCACGAAGCAGATGTAACCAGCAGCCCATGACCTTTGCCCCCCTCCTTCTTTTCGATGGATTTGTGGTGGATGGTTCCATATCCGGGTTTTGCCTCCGCAGAGATCGCCGTTGAATTGTTCCAGAAATCCAGTTTGTCCACATCGCCATAGTTGAACCAGATTCCAATGTGATGGGGATGGTCGATTCGTTCGCCGGCTCTTGGGTTCATTGGAAAGCCACGTGTAACTTCCGTGCCCGACGCAGTAATCACCGGATACAAAACCGGTTTCATCACATTGTCCGGCCAGATATAGGAGGTAAAGAGCTTACCATCCATCAAGATATCAATACCTTTTTGATCACTTTTGTCTGTGAAGGTGACAGTTCCCTGCTCCTTGCCGGTATTTTTATTTTTTGAACAAAGGGTTTGGGATATGGTCATCAGCAAAAAAACAACAGCAACAGTGAGAATGGATTTAATTTTCATAATTATTTTCGAAAAGATGAATGATTGATTCGTAAAAATAGCAAATATGAGCATCAATAAGGTGAAAACTACCTGCTTTTGTCAAAGAAATTTAAAAAAGCCTGGCAGCAGTTTTTTACACAGAATCAATGTTGTATTTTCACGGCATCATTTCAGTTCATCGATCAATTCAAGGATGACCTTGAAACGGAAAATTACAAGATCCGTAAACGGTTACTGAAATATAAATATCAGAATAAATACGATACTCGAATAAACATGCAAAACAAGAAAGCAATAATTTGGATTTTTGCCGTGCTACTGACAATCACAGCCGCCATTTACCAGCGCATGACGGGACCCACCTATCCTCAGAAAACTTTGGCAACCATTGCCGGACAGACATACAAATTCAAACTTTTACGGACATTTGACGGGAACGGTGACTGCCCTGTTACTTTAACTCTTCCTGATCCTGAAGTTTCAGGAACACTGGAATACCGAATCTTCCCCCAGAAGGTTGAATTCACCAAACTTGCCATGGTCCGCAATGGGGAGACACTCACCGCTTCCCTGCCCCATCAGGGCATGGCCGGTAAAATTGAATACAAGGTTACGATATACAAAGGAAATGACCGCATTACCCTGAACGACGGAAACACTACCGTGATGCGCTTCAAAGGGTATGTACCGAATTGGATCCTGATCCCCCATATCCTCATCATGTTTTTAGCCATGCTATTCAGCAATGTGGCAGGGATTTTTGCTCTCTTCAAGATCCCATCGCTGAAAATGGTAAAGATCACTCTCGCAACGATTTTTGTCGGAGGATTGATCATGGGACCTTTGGTCCAAAAATATGCTTTCAATGAACTTTGGGCCGGTGTGCCTTATGGCTGGGATCTTACTGACAACAAGACCTTGATTGCCTTTATGGCATGGTTGATCGCCTATCTTTTCAACTGGAAATCAGAGTCAAGATACTGGGTTGTAGCTGCTATGGTGGTGACCCTGGGAATCTTCTCCATTCCTCACAGCCTTTTTGGTTCACAACTTGACCCGGGTACTGGCAAGATTATCCAGGGGATGATTCTTCCCCATCTCTCGTTCCTTTTTTAATAATTCATTAATCCTGTGACCACCAGATGAAAAACTTCCTGTTTTCGGTTGTGTTACTTCTTCTTTCGGTCCATCTATCGGCCCAGCCAGACAATTGGTATTTTTCGCTCACCATGGGCGGCTGTTGGCCCATCGGTTCTTTCGCCAGCGTCAATCCGGCCAATCCTGATGCCGGTTTCGCGTTAAACGGTTTTGCATTGAACCTGGATGCTACCTATCCTCTGAGCAATCACTGGGGACTGAAAGGTATGGTGATGCTCAACAACAATCCGGTCGACCGGAATGGAATGGGTACCATGATGGAGAACAGAATGAAAAAACAGGTGCCCTTTACGGAAGCAGAACGGGACAATCTTTCCCTTTCAGTCAATTCGTGGATGTCGAACAGTATGGTTTTTGGTCCGGTCTATTCGCTGAATTTCGACAGGTTTGCCTGGGATTTTCAGGCGATGACCGGAATGAATGTGGCCTACCTACCCAATCAAAAGCTATTGCTTAAAAATCCGACTGCCAATTGGGAGTATCTTCAGCAAAATACCAATACGGTCCATGTTTCACTGGATTTGCTGGCTGGAACCGCTTTCAGATTCAAGGTTACTGACAAGGTACAGTTAAAAATTGCTGTTGATTACCAGCGTTCCAACTCTAAAACCAGCTTTGAGGAGCTCAAAATAACCAAAACCGGTGCAACCGTCACTACCGACCACCTCAACAGTGGAAGTACGGTGATAGCCAAAGAAGCCATAATTGGTACAGCCGGTTTTATATACTATCTTTAATATACTGATTTCAAGGGATATAAATAAATCTGCTGGGAAATAAGTAATCTGTAACAGAAGCCTTGGGCTTGGCTTCATCATCAAAGTTATCCCTGTTTCTTCGTTTCAGAACTTTCAGCTTTCTACCCGTCAGCTCAATTCACAACACCTCTCCTTCCAGAATCACCATTTCAATCAGGTCAGAGCTGAAGGCATAGGGGAAGTACTCCACAGATGGAATCCTCTTTGTGACAAACAGGTTGGCGGCTTTCCCCTTCGTAATGGTGCCGTAACCGTCACCAATTCCCATCAGGTAAGCCGAATTGATGGTAGAGGCATTGATCACCTCTTCGGGCTTCATCCCATATTTGATGCAGGCAAGCGACTGCATGAATTTCATGTCGCAGGAGGGCATGGAGCCCGGATCGAAATCGGTGGCAATGGCGAGGGGAAGCCCCGCATCAATCATCTCCCTCGCTGATGAGTTGGACAAGTTGTGAAAGAAGGAGGCACCAGGCATGATAACAGGGAAGATCCCGGCAGAAACCATTTTTTCAATTTGCAGTCTGTCGATTGGTCCAGTTTCATCCAGAATATCAAAACATTGTTTCAAGTTTGCTTCTGTGATACGGTTCAGTCCCAGTTCATCTGAATGGAGCTTGACATTCAGCCCTTCCCGCAATCCGGCAAGCAGGAGTGTTTCAGTCTCAACCCTGGATAAAAACTTCTGATCGTAATAAAAATCAAGGCTATCGGCCAGTTCTTCCTGCGCGATGGAAGGAAGAATATTCAGGATATGGGCAAGGTACTTGGATGGAGATCTTTTGTAATTATCGTGATAGGTATGCGATCCCAGAAAAGTAGATTTGATGACCAAAGGGGTAGTCTGTTTTAGTTTCCGGATGACAAGCAGTAATTTTACCTCATCTTCTGCTTCAAGTCCGTAGCCGCTCTTGATTTCAATGGCTCCTGTCCCCTTTCTGACAACCTCTTTGAGATGTTCCAATGCCTCGTGGTAGAGTTCATCCACTGACATCCCATGCAGTTTCACGAAAGAGTCAGTAAAACCGGCACCCCGTGTTTTTCTGTTCAAATCCTTTTGGGCAAAACCGAGGGAGTGGTCAAAAGGGTACAAAAGATGGGAGTCTGGATCGCAAAAGCTGGGAAAGACCATTCTCCCCTTGCAATCGATTTCCATCAGAAGGTCCGAATTTTCAAAATGGCTTTCTCCCAGTTCTTCCATTGAGCCATAGTCCACAATCATCTCATCACGAATCAGAAGGAAGGCATCCTGGACTGAACGCAAAGCGGCCATCTCCCTTCCTGCCAGAAAGGAGGCCGGATTTTCCCCGGTTTGCACAAGTTCCTTGATGTTCAGAAGCAGTAAATCCACGGATGATATTGTTGTGAATGAGTAAGTTGAAAATTTGAGGTAATAAAGATAAAAATTTATACCATATAAACAATAAGATTGGCAATTAGTTTAAAAAAAGCAAAAAAAAACCTGCTTGATTCAAGCAGGTCGTTTCTAAAATCATACGTCTTGTTATTCTGGAGATATTGCGTCAGTAGGACATACTTCGGCACATGATCCACAATCGGTGCAGAGTTCAGCATCAATTTTGTAGATTTCACCTTCGCTGATCGCTTCAACAGGACACTCATCGATACAGGTACCACACGCGATGCATGCATCAGAAATTTTATAAGCCATAACTAAATTTATTGGTTTTACGGAAATTTAATTTCAAGAATCTCACAGCAAAAGTATAAAGATTGTGGGAAATAAAAATATTTAGAGGATAAATTAGACAGGTTTTAAACAAGTGCCTAAAGTGGGGTAAAGTGAACTAAAGTGCCTAAAGTTAAGGGCTCCATATATAAGAACATTTTGTAGAAAGACTTTAGTTATTTGAGTGTTCTTCCAAAAACGCACCATTCGCGCAAACCGCAAGCACCGCACAAAGGTTTGCGGGCAAGGCAGACATAGCGGCCATGCAGGATCAGCCAGTGATGGGCTACCGGGAGCAATTCAGGAAGGAATAATTTTACGAGCTGTCTTTCTGTTTCCTCAGGAGTTTTTGATCCAATCGTCAAGCCTAATCTTGCTGACACCCTGAAAACATGGGTGTCGACGGCCATCGCCGGCTTGTTGAAAACTACCGAAAGTATCACGTTGGCCGTTTTTCGTCCAACACCAGGCAGTTTCAACAACTCCTCCATCTCTTCCGGTACACTGCCGTGGAAATCGGAAAGCAGCATTCGTGCCATTCCTACAATATTTTTAGCTTTGTTGTTCGGATAGGAACAGGATCTGATCTCCTCAAAAACCTCCTCTGGCTCAACCTCGGCCATCTTTTCCGGGGTAGGAAAACGTTTGAAGAGTTCGGGTGTAATCTGGTTGACCCGCTTGTCTGTACACTGGGCCGAGAGGATCACGGCCACAAGCAGTTGAAAAGGATCGTGGTAGTGCAATTCAGTTTCAGCGACCGGCATATTTTCCTGGAACCATACAATTACTTTTTTGCAAATATCTTTTGGCTGCATGAAATCGTTGAATTTTAAAAAGCTAAATTAAGCAAATTAGAATAAGAGCAATACTACGTGAATAGAAACAGATTTGTTGAAAACTTCTCCGGCCAGTTATTTTTACTAAATTTGAACCAATCCGAGGCAAAATTCAGCCGGCAAAACTTCTGTATTTAATCAGCAAACTCCTTTCGCAATGAATGATACTACAAAAAGCAAAGTTTTCAATTTATTACTGATTGTCTCCTCAATGCTTGGCTACCTGGAATGGGGAAAAGGACATCAAATGTTTTTGTTTCAGGCGGAATCAGAAATATTCGCCAAACTCTTCAACCAACCCGGTTCTGTTCTTCATCCGTTTATTCTGTTTCCATTCCTCGGTCAGCTTCTGCTTATCATCACCCTATTCCAAAAGAAACCGGGGAAAATATTGACTTTCACAGGCATTGCCGGGATCGGATTATTGGTAGGACTGATGTTTGTTATCGGATGTCTTGGACTAAGATTCAATATTTTGTTGTCAACACTTCCCTATCTTTTTTTGGCAGTTCTGACCATCCGCCATCATTTGAATAGGAAGTAATTACCCTGCGATTAATATTTGCACCAACCCAATTATCCGGTTAAAAATAAATTACCCCATCTTACAATTCTTATGTCTCATGTCTCATTTTTACCGTTTCAATTCTTCACTCTCAACTTTAAATTCCTTCCAGTCATCCACTTCTGTCGATAAAATTTAATCCGTCGATCCCATTGCAAAATCTTCCTGCTTTGCGATTACCTTTGTATCCGACAACAATTTTCTATGATTCCATATCTGCAAATCGATAGTCTCTCAAAAAGCTGGGGAGACCTTCCGCTCTTCGAGAACATTTCACTCACCATCAACCAGGGTGAAAAGGTGGCATTGATCGCCAAAAACGGTGCTGGCAAAACGACCCTGATGAACATCCTTTTTGGTGGGGATATTGCCGATAGCGGCAAGGTCATCTTCAACAACGATATCCGGATAGGCTACCTTCGGCAGTTGCCGGAACTGAATCCGAATGAGACCATCTTAGAGGCTGCCTTCAGTTCGTCCGGAGAAACTATAAGTGCGGTCAGGGAATACGAGAGTGCCCTGGAAAGCCACGATCCCAAAGCCATCGAGCGGGCCATGGAGAAGATCAACCACCTGAATTGCTGGGATTTTGAGCTAAAAATCAAACAGATCCTAACCGAGCTCAACATTCACGATCTGCAGCAACCTATCCGCGAGCTTTCCGGAGGACAAAAAAAACGGGTGGCACTGGCCCATGTCCTGATTGATGAACCCGATTTCCTGATTTTGGATGAGCCGACCAACCACCTCGACCTGGAGATGATCGAATGGCTGGAACGAACCCTCGAGAAAGCCAAATGCACCCTGCTGATGGTAACCCACGACCGGTACTTCCTCGACCGGGTATGCAACGAGATTGCCGAGTTGGACGACCGCTCCCTTTTCAGGTACAAGGGCAATTACTCCTATTATGTAGAAAAGCGGAACGAGCGGATTCAAAACATGAACAGTGAGATTGAACGGGCAAAAAATCTGTTCAGGACAGAGTTGGACTGGCTCCGCCGTATGCCTCAAGCCCGGTCGCACAAGTCAAAATACCGGACTGAAAACGCCTATATCCTCAAAGAAAAGGCTTCGAAACGCATTGATGATACGAAACTTGAACTTGCCATCAACTCCCAGCGGTTAGGCGGAAAAATCATCAACCTCGACCATATTTCCAAGGCTTTTGGAGATGTCACTATCCTTCGGGATTTCAGCTATAAATTTGCGAGGTTCGAAAAGATTGGGATTGTGGGGAAAAACGGATCGGGTAAGAGTACTTTCCTCAACCTGCTCACCGGCCTCCATCAACCCGACAGCGGGAAAATGGAGGTGGGCGAAACTGTCAGCTTCGGCTATTTCCGCCAGGATGGTATCCAGTTTTCCCCTGACAACCGGGTGATCGATATCATCAAGGAGATTGCTGAGGTTGTGGAGATGGGGGATGGATCGAAACTGAGTGCATCGCAGTTTCTCACCTACTTTTTGTTCCCGCCCGAAATACAATATTCGTTGGTGGCCAAACTCAGTGGAGGGGAAAAACGCCGGCTCTATTTATGCACCATTTTGATGCGTAATCCAAACTTCCTCATCCTCGATGAACCTACCAACGACCTGGACATCATGACGCTCAATGTACTGGAGGATTACCTGAAATCATTCACAGGATGTACGATCGTGGTCTCGCACGACCGTTTCTTTATGGATAAAATTGTGGATCATCTATTTGTATTCGAGGGAGATGGTGTCATCAAGGACTTTCCGGGTAACTATTCCGACTACCGTGACTGGGCTGAAGAACACACCAAGTCGTTGCAAAATAGTGTCAAAACTGAGAAGCAGGTCCGCGAAAAACCTATCGACGACAAGAAGAAGCTGAGCTTCAAGGAGAAAAAAGAGCTCGAAGATTTGGAAAGAGAAATCGTTCAGCTTGAAAAAGAGAAGAAAACGCTGGAGGAAGAGTTCAACTCCGGCTCCCTTCCCGCTGATGAACTGCACAAAAAATCGCTTCGCTACAGTGAAATTAACCCACTTCTTGAAATGAAGGAGATGAGGTGGGTGGAACTCTCTGAATAAAAAGTGCCTAAAGTATTTAAAGTGCCTAAAGTATTTAAAGTGCCTAAAGTGCCTAAAATTAGGGACTCCGAACAAATAAACATTTTAGCGAAAATACTTTAGGCACCTTAAATACTTTAGTGCACTTTAGGCACTTACTAAAAGCAAATACTCTTTAAACGCCTCAAAATCAATCCCCATCTCCACCGTCTTTTTCTCACCTTTCAGGAATTCAGCCAGCCTTTCCGGCATAGGAACATTTCCTGGGCCAACGATCTGCTCCACCGTCTCGGTAAATTTGGCAGGATGGGCTGTTTCGAGGAAGATTCCCAATTCATCGGGCCGAAGTTGTTCCTTTAGGGCCCTGTAAGCAACAGCACCATGCGGATCAGTGAGATATTCCGTCCTTTGGTAACAGGATAGCAGACTCTCCCTTATCTGATCGTCCGAATAGGTTGTTCCGGTTATCTCTGCCGAGATACGGGCGAAGTCACCCCCATAAAGATCAAGTATCCGGGCGAAATTGCTCGGATCACCCACGTCCATGGCATTGGCAATGGTTGTCACCGAAGGTTTCGTCTGGTACAAGCCGGACTGCAGATAATTAAATACCACATCATTGCTGTTGTTGGCGGCAATAAACCGATCGACCGGAAGTCCCATCTTTTTGGCAATCAATCCGGCGGTCAGGTTACCAAAATTCCCGCTTGGAACCGAGAAGACAATTTTTTTGTAGTTTTTCTTTAGCTGAGCTACCGCGTTGAAATAATAAAAAGCTTGAGGAAGAAAACGGGCTACATTGATGGAATTGGCTGAAGTGAGCACCATTTTCTTTTGAAGCTCGTCGTCCATGAAGGCCGATTTCACCAGTGCCTGGCAATCATCGAAAGATCCGGCCACTTCGAGTGCCGTAATATTTTGGCCCAGGGTTACAAACTGTTTCTCCTGAATCTCACTGACTTTCCCCTTTGGATAGAGCACATGAACCCGAATTCCCTCGATTCCCAAAAAGCCATTGGCCACCGCACTTCCGGTATCTCCTGAGGTGGCTACCAGCACATGTACGATTTGCTTCTCTTCCGAAAGAAAATGAGCCAACATTCGGGCCATGAAACGGGCACCCACATCTTTGAAGGCAAGGGTTGGTCCGTGGAACAATTCGAGTGAATAGAGATCCGGCTCCACTTCCACCAACGGAGTGCCAAAACTAAGTGTTTCGAATACTATATCCTGCAGTTTTTCGGCTGGAATATCCTCTCCAAACAAATTCTCAGCTACCCGGAAAGCCATCTCCTGAAAGGTGACCGATCCCATCTGTGCAAAAAAAACAGGATCCAATTGGCCAATGGTTTCAGGCATGTACAAGCCACGGTCAGGGGCCAGTCCTTTTGTTACTGCTGTGCGGAGATCAACTTCAGGCGAAAGCCTGTTGGTACTGTAATATTTCATAACAATTTGAAAATTTGAAAATTAGCTAATTTGAAAATCTATACATTATGGCAACATTCGATAAGAGCGATCATTATCATATTTCCAAATTTTCAAATTTTCAAATTCGATTTAAAAGTGCTTCCATGAGCTGTTTCCCGCTTAATTCGCCATAGGCACCGAGTTTCACGGCTTCTTCGTCGTATTGTTCTACTGCATCCGGCTCGATTCCGGGATAATAGATAGTAAAAGGAACGGCATCCCTGGTATGGGTCCGTAGTTTCCAGGGTGTCGGATGATCGGGTAACATAGCAATGGTGACAGGTTCTTCCATTTTGGCACACGCTTCCAGCAAATATTTGAGGATGCGATGGTCGAGGTACTCGATGGTAAGCTTTTTAAGATCATAGTCGCCTTCGTGCCCTGCTTCGTCACTTGCCTCCACATGAAGGTAGACGAAATCGTGGTCCACGAGTGCTTTGACAGCAGCCTTGGCTTTTCCTTCGTAATTGGTGGTATAAAGACCCGTGGCTCCTTCAACCTTGATCACGTCAAGTCCGGCATAAACACCGATACCCTGGATCAGATCGACGGCAGAGATCACGGCTCCATGCTGAATACCAAAGAGCTCTTTCAGGCTTTTCATGGCTGGTTTGTAACCCGGCGACCAGGGCCAGATAGAATTGGCGGGTGTCTTGCCTGCGGCCTTCCTGGCAAGGTTAACCGGATGGCTCTCCAGCAACTCATTTGAGCGGCTGATCAGATCATTCAAAAGCTTAGAAGTATTTTCGGCCGCCAATTCTGTGGCTTTTGGTAAAAGGGGTTTGTACACCTTTCCAGGAACATCGTGGGGTGGTGTACAATTGACCTTTTTATTGCCCCCTTTGATGACCAACAGATGGCGGTAGGAAACTCCGGTATAAAAATACACCCTGTCATTGCCAAGATGCTTGTTAAGGTGTTGAATAAGTTCATCAGCCTCTTCAGTGGTGATGTGTCCTGCAGAGTGGTTCAGGATAATGTCACCTGTTAACGTAACCAGGTTGCAGCGAAGAGCGAGGTCGCCCTCCTGAAGCTCAACACCGATGCTTGCCGCTTCTATCACGCCACGCCCTTCGTAAACGTTCTCTACATCGTAACCGAGAACGGCCAGGTTGGCTACCTCACTTCCTGGATGCAGGGAATCAGGAATGGTTTTAAGAACCCCATTGCGTCCCATTTTTGCCAACCAATCCATGCTGGGCTTATGGGCTGCCATCAGGGGGGTTTCCCCTCCGTACTCTGCCTCAGGCTGATCAGACATTCCGTCACCCAAAAGTATTATGTACTTCATTTCAATAACAATCTTTTCTCAATAATTTACTTTTTCTACGGAATGAAATGGGAAAGGTTTATATGTAGAGACAAGGCATGCCTTGTCTCTACTATACATCTCTTGCCTCTGTTATATATTTGCCACTTTGATAAGATCGGCGAAAACTCCTGCTGCAGTAACAGCCGCTCCGGCACCGTATCCTTTGATCAGCATCGGTGAATCATTGTAACGTTCGGTAGTGAGCAACACGATGTTGTTACTTCCCTCCAGGTCATAAAACGGATGACCCGGTTCAACAGACTGCAAGGATACCGAAGCAGTTCCCTCTTCCATCAGTCCTACAAAGCGCCATTTTTTCTTTTCCTTCTCCAAAACCAAGCGTTCGGCTTCAAACTGACTATCCATTTCGTGAATATCCCTCCAGAAATCCTCGAGCGTTGAACCAAAATATTTATCCGGTATAAAAGTCTTCTGTAGGACATCCTCCTGGCTGAGCTGGTAACCCGATTCCCGTCCAAGAATGACCAATTTTCTGATCACATCGACTCCACTCAGGTCAATGCGTGGATCCGGTTCAGAGAATCCCATCTCCTTTGACAGCCGTATGGCACTGCTCAAAGGTATTTCGTTGCTGAGGGTATTGAAAATATAGTTGAGCGTCCCTGATAACACTGCTTCTATCCGAACGATCCGGTCGCCAGAGCGCAGAAGGTCGTTGATGGTCGAAATAAGCGGTAATCCTGCACCGACATTGGTTTCGAAAAGGTATTTGACCCCATTTTTTGCGGCTAACTCCTTCAGTTCCCGGTAGGCATTGTAATCTGAAGAGGCAGCGACTTTGTTGGCCGCCACGATGGAGATGAAATTTCTGAGGATCCTTGAGTAATGGTCTGCAACCTTCTTCTCTGCTGTACAATCCACGAAAACAGAGTTGAACATGTTCATTTCGATCATATGACTGCAAAACAAACCCATGTCAGACTTTTCTGCCTGCTCTCCTGCAAGTTTTTCGGCTATGTTGGATGGATCGAATCCCTCCCTGTCGAAGATCATTTTGCGGGAATTGGCTGCTCCGCATATGCGAAGCTTCAGCCTGTGCTCCTTCTGAAGTTTAAGTTGTTGACGACTGATCTGCTTGATCAGGTCTCTTCCAACGGTTCCGATACCAACCAGAAAGATGTTTAGTTCAATGTATGGAGAAAGGAAAAAAGACTCATGTACCACATTGAGGGTTTTGCGCAGATCCGATTTTTTCACTACCCAGGAGATATTCTGCTCAGAGGCCCCCTGTGCGATGGCCACCACGTTGATGCCGTTCTTTCCGATGGTATAAAAAAGCTTTCCTGCTATCCCTGCTGAATGTTTCATGTTCTCTCCCACAATGGCAACGATACAGAGATCCTCCTCATGGCCGATTTTATTGATAAGTCCTGATGAAATTTCCCGTTCAAACTCCTCCTGTATGGCGGCTTCAGCTGCTTTTCCCCTGGTAGAGTCAATGGCAAAACTGATCGAATTTTCGGAGGAAGCCTGCGAGATGAGGATGACATTGATCTCCTCCCTTGCCAGTGCCCCAAAAAGCCTCATGGCTATTCCGGTTACTCCAACCATTCCGAGTCCCTGAACGGTAAAAAGTGATATTCCGTCGATGGAAGAGATACCCTTGATAGGGTGCTCTGCTCCAGGATGCTCAACATTTCCGATGAGGGTCCCTTCGGCAGAGGGGTTCATGGTATTCTTGATCTGTACTGGAATCGATTTCTGATAGACTGGTAAGATGGTTGGTGGGTAGATCACTTTGGCTCCAAAATGCGACAATTCCAGTGCTTCACTGTAAGTGAGCTGAGGAATAGGGTAAGCCTTGCTGATTACCCTCGGATCGGCAGTCATGAAACCATCCACATCTGTCCAAATCTCAAGCTTTTCCGCATTGAGTGCTGCGGCAAAGAGCGCGGCCGTGTAGTCAGATCCACCTCTGCCAAGGGTAGTCATGGTTCCGTCGGACGCCGAAGAGATGAATCCTGGTGCAACAGCAGTCTTTTCCAATCCAGAACACCGTTGAGTGATCATTGCATAGGTGGTCTTGAAATCCACATTGGCGTGTCCATGACTTTTGTCTGTCCGGATAACAGCCGAACTATCTATCAGGTCGGCACCAAGGTACCGGGCAATGAAAAGAGATGAGAGCCTTTCGCCAAATCCCAGCACCTTGTCAAGTGTCTTGGGAGTTAGTTCACCAATTAATCTGACACCCTGAAGGATTTTCTCCAGTTCGTCAAAGAGGTTTTTCATTTTGGCCTTCACATCTTCGAATGTTGAAGCATCGAAGAGTCCGGCCATTATATTTTCATGCCGGATCCAAATTTCCTGAAGCGGGTTGCTGATCTCTTCCCCTTTGGCCCCCTTGTTGGCAACGGCCAGCAACAGATCGGTGACCCCACCTACGGCACTAACCACCACAATCAGCCTGGAGTGCTGAATTCGTATAATTTCGTCAATTCGCTTTATATTCTCAATGGATCCGACCGATGTCCCTCCAAATTTGATAACCTTCATGGTATTTTAATTACAATTTATCACAAATGCCTGTTTGCAAATGTCCAAAAAAAATCTGAACCGATCTCTTTTCGGCTCAGATTTCAGATTTATTTTAACGTTAACTTATTTTTCCAGTGAAGGAGTATAATTATCAATGATTTTCTTTTCGATCTCTTCTGCAAGTTCAGGATTGTCAATCAGCAAAGCCTTGACTGATTCCCGTCCCTGTCCAAGTTTGGTTTCGCCATAGCTGAACCATGAACCACTTTTCTTGATAATATTCAATTCAACGCCGAGGTCGATGATTTCGCCAGTCTTAGAGATCCCCTCGCCAAAGATAATGTCAAATTCAGCCTTCCTGAAAGGAGGTGCAATCTTGTTTTTAACCACTTTGACCCGGGTATGGTTGCCCTGGATTTCTTCACCATCCTTCAACTGACCAATTTTCCGGATATCGAGCCTGACCGACGCATAAAACTTCAAAGCATTTCCGCCGGTAGTGGTTTCGGGATTACCAAACATGACCCCTATTTTTTCACGCAGTTGGTTGATAAAGATACAGCAAGTCTTTGTTTTGCTGATATTGGCCGTCAATTTCCTTAGTGCCTGAGACATCAATCTCGCCTGTAGTCCCATTTTAGAGTCGCCCATCTCCCCTTCGATCTCAGCCTTTGGAGTCAAGGCAGCTACTGAGTCAATCACGATGATGTCGATGGCACCCGAACGAATTAGGTTATCGGCAATTTCCAGGGCCTGCTCTCCGTTATCGGGCTGAGAGATCAGCAATTCATTGATATTCACCCCAAGCTTCGTTGCGTAGCCCGGATCAAAAGCATGCTCCGCATCGATAATAGCGGCTATACCACCCTGTTTCTGCGCTTCTGCAATGGCATGGATGGCCAGCGTTGTTTTCCCGGAAGACTCGGGTCCATAAATCTCTATGACCCGCCCTTTCGGATAACCTCCGATGCCAAGGGCCAAATCAAGGGCAATAGAACCGGAACTAATCGCGGCCACATCGTCAACCGGTTTATCACCCAAACGCATGATGGAGCCCTTGCCATAACTCTTTTCAATCTTGTCCATTGTCAGTTGCAATGCCTTCAACTTTTCGAGGTTGACTGTTTTGCTGACAGCTGCAGCTTTCGCTTCTTCTTTTGCCATTATCTGATTGTTTAAAAATTAAATTCTTTAATAATCTGTTCTGTATGGGCCTTGGTGTCAACCTTCTTAAATATTTTTTCTATTATTCCCTCTTCATTGATCAGAAAAGTAGTCCGTATGACCCCCATATAACTCTTTCCATAATTGAATTTTTCTCCCCAAACGCCATAGGCCTGAAGAATTTTCTTGTCAGTATCTGCGATCAGGTTAAAACGCAAACCAAATTTCTCTCTAAATTTCAGGTGGGAAGCCGAACTATCCGGACTGATTCCGACTACATCAACCCCTTTCGATATCCAGTAATCATAGTTTTCATTTAAGTTGCAGGACTCTGCGGTACAACCGGGCGTGTTGTCCTTGGGATAAAAATAGAGAATCAACTTTTTCCCTTTGAAATCATCCAGTTTCAGCAGTTGTCCTTCCTGGGTCAATCCCTCAAATGGAGGAGCAACAGAGCCTTCTTTTAATTGTTCCATATCTGTTTCGAAATATAATTGTGTACCATACAAATTTAAGTGAATCCGACCACTTTCCGAAATCCGGAAGGTTAAAAAATCAATTAATCGGAAGGTTCATGATAAAAAGGTTAAATTTGTATTTTTGTTACGGATTTTCGCCATAGATACAACAGCATGAACACAGCTTTGCTTTCAAAACGGACATTGCTCCCGGTTCTTCTTTTTTTCCTCTCTTTCCAATTGTCATCAGGACAGCAAACTGTTGGCAAAGAGACACTAGCCATCGACTATTTTCAACAGGGGAACTACGAGAAGGCATTGCCCATTTTTGCCAAACTGGCACAGAGCTATCCGGATAACCCGATGTACAACTACTATTATGGCGTTTCACTGATCAAAAACAATATTTTTGAAACGGCTGCCAAAGAAGCTCTCCTCAATTCAGTCGTGGACAAGACTCCAGCCAATGCCAATTTTTATCTTGCCAATTACTTCCATGCGCTCGAGCAATGGCAGGAAGCCAAAGATTTTTATGACAGGTTTGGGAAGATCGGAACCAAACAGGAGAAAAAATCGCTTCGATTTGACTACTATGTTAGTCTGTGTGATCAAAAAATCAACCCTTTCAATCCAAGGAAAAACACGGATCCATCCTTGTTTGGTGATACCATTGTAAAACCTCCGCCAAAAATTGATGAAAATATCTTCCCTGTTCCTGAGGCATTAAAAAAATCATGGTTCAATTTCCAGGTCAACGAATATCTCGCATACCATTCAATTGAGGATTTTCACAGCGAAGCAAGTAAAATTCTCTTTACCAAAGCCTGGATTTGTACGGGCAAGAATGACTCTATACTTGCCTTGACCGATATGCTGAGAAAGGAGCACGACAGTATTGCCAGGGTTGACACCCGGTTGGGGTTGGTCCAGCAAATAGTCGATTGTGAACAGAAATCCTATCAGTTGATGCGTGACCGGGAGAAATTTCTTGAACAATCAAGGGTGAAGGAATCGGCGTACTGGGACAAAGAGGGGAAAAAGGCTGCAATCAGTTACAATGCTGCCATACAGGAAAGAGAGAATAAACTGAATGAAACCAGGAAAAAAGCTGAAAAAGCATCACAGCCAATTCCCAATCCTGAAGTTCAGAAGGATTCTATGAATGTTGAACCCAAAAAGGCAGAAGCTCCTCCGGAAAACAAAGAAAAATCCGTTCAGGTCGCGAGTGTTGTTTACAAGGTCAAAATTGGGGCTTTCAAGAACAATGTCATGTCCGCTTCCTTTAAACAGTCCTATGCAAAAATCAGTAAACTCAGGAAGATCGATAAATATGTCGATGAGGCAAAATATACGGTTTATACAGTTGGGAGTTTCTCCAACCCATCTGACGCTTCAAGACTGAAGGATCAGTTGTTGCGCGAAGGGATGAAAGGTTCTGTGGTAGTCACTTTTGACAAGACAACCGGGAGACCGGTTAAAGCAGCTCCAGTTTTAATAACTGCCAAAGATCCGGAAACGACGGGTATATCAAAAACTGAGGTTACTCCTGTTGAAAAGAATGCAATTACTCAAGATGCAGATCATCCTATTTTCAAGGTGCAAATTGGCTCCTTCAAAAACGATTTACAACCGACAACCTTTAGAAAGGCCAAGGCAAAACTCAGTAAGCAGATGAAGATAGAAAAATACACTGACTCGAAAAAGAATGTTGTCTATACGGTTGGAAACATGGCTATTTATCATGAGGCTGTTGAACTTAGAGACCAGATGTTATCGGAAGGCTTTAAAGGCGCCTATGTGTCAGCCTTTCTGCATGGAGAGAGGATCAAAGTAAATGAAGCAATTAAAATTGCGGAGGGAAAATAGTTCATTTTCATCTACAGATTCGATTAAATAAAAGACCTGGGAACATGGAAACTGACAAGTCGGTTCAAAAAAAAGACAAGAGCTCTGAGGGGACTGGAAACGAAAATTCACTCGTACTGCACAATGACGACTACCATACCTTTAATTATGTGATAGATGCGCTGATGGAAATCTGCAACATGGAGAGGGTTCAGGCCATACAGTGCACTTATCTGGTTCATTACAAACAAAAATGTGAAGTAAAGAGGGGCTCCAAAAAAGATTTGCTTCCCATGCGCAGGGCACTTTCGGCAAGAGATTTAAAGGCGACCATTCACTAATCGGGAGGAACCTTTTCGAAAGGATTTCCCCAATAAACCAACCAATAATCCAAAAACATATCTCAAGCCTTTCACCAGTTCTCCAACGATTTTTCTGAGAAGTGGCACCTTCTCCTCTTTGGGCCACAACATACCTGTCTTGCTACAATAAACCAGGTAATCATCGCCAAAGTATTTCAAAAGGAGTCGTTCTTCCCTCCTGATCTGGTAGATGCAAAAAGGCGTAACCAGGAAAAGGGAAACCGGCCCGGCAATCCAGTTTTGGATCATTAACATTTGGCAGACTGCGATTCCGAGCAAGGCGAGGTACATGGGATGACGCACATACCTGTAAGTGCCTGTCTGGACCAATTCCAAATCATCTTTCAGTTCCTGACCGGGAATCCACCACTTTCCCAAATCAGATAAGCTCTTTATAAAAAGCCATATACTCGCAAGATAGAGAAAAAGAGCCGGAAAACTGACCCATTTCCACAAATGATAGTCGGTTGGGCCGAAATCAACCGAAAAGATATAAATGAATGGAATTACCTGAATGCCACCAATAAGCAGTGCAAGAAAGAACCGCTTTTTCCGTTGAGCACCCAATATCCTCCGGTCCGCATCAAAATGTTGGAGATAATAGATTTCAAGAACCGCCAGCAAGGCTATTCCGCAAAGAAATATTGTTTCAAGAAAAGCACGGTCCATCTTCTCTGAGTTCTGGTGGAAATTGAATTATTTGGCGATCGGCCTTAAGTGGCAATTGTTCAACGAAGATACCAACATTTTTAAATGTAAAAGAATTCCGGGGAAAAACCATCGAAAGGTTGGATAGCCTTTAAAAAACGTAAATATTGTTAAAAGCACCCCTTACAGCGATACTTATGCGCAACCTTTTCCCTGTTGGCCCTTTCTTGTATATATAAACACCAGTTTACCAACTATCATGAAAACCCACTCAAGACTAATCGCACTTCTCGTTGTTGTCCTGACAGTAAGCCTCTTTGTTGGCTCCTGCCAGAAACCCGATGATCATTATGCCATTGGTGATTTCATGGTAACCTTCGGCGTAGTAGGGAACAATAATGATCCGGTAAATAGTTTAAACCTGATCCACCTCGACAACGGGGATCAGTTTATCCCTTTGTCTGTCAACTCGGATCTGAATGACTTCAAAGCAGGAGAGCGCGTCTTCATCAACATTGCACCCCTCTACGACAAGGAAGGTAGTGACAAATCAAAGACCATCTATGGAAAAATCAATGCAATCCATGAGATTCTCTACAAAAATATAGTACCTCTGACAACTTCCAACAACGACAGTTTGGGCCATTATTCAATCATGGTACGGGATTCGTGGATCTCTGGCGACAGTATCCTGAACATAGAATTCAATTACTATACCGGCGGAGCCCTTCATTTTATTAATCTGGCCGACAATGGCGAAGGCAACGGGAAAGACAAACCCTATATTCTGGAATTCCGGCACAATGCCAGAAACGACCACCAATACTACAAGGTATCAGGATATGTCAGCTTCAAATTGAATTCATTAAAAATTCCTGGTCAAAACAAAATCTCGCTTTATATCAGGTATACTGACTACGAAGGCAGGAGGATCGACCTACCGCACACTTACAATTACTGACAAAAAGGAAATTCTCCCGTTTCGTTTTAACCAGAAAGGTTGCTTTTTAGTTGGGTAAAACCTGCAAATTGTCATTGACATACGGTCAAATCATGTTACTTTTACAAAAAAAATCAAAGGACATGAAAACTTTTCTTCCAGCCCTATTGCTGTTCGTGACGATCTTTACCTCCCCATCCGGTACTTTTGCATTGGGTGATCCGATCAAAAAGAACTTTGTTCCAGTCTTTCCCAAACTGAGTTCCGATCTGATGACCCCCGAAGTATTATGGTCGTTTGGGCGGGTTGGCTCCTCTCAGGTTTCTCCGGATGGCAGGAGCGTTTTGTACGATGTCACCTATTTCAACATTGCCGAAAACAAATCTTACAGGGATTTGTACGTAGTTCCCATTGAAAATGGTGCAGCAGTTCGGATCACCGACACTCCTGAAAAGGAATCGGAAGAGGCCTGGCGTCCGGATGGGAAGAAGATCGGTTACATCTCCTCAGTTACCGGCGAGCCCCAACTTTGGGAAATCAATCCTGACGGAACTTCACCCAAACAGATTTCCAAGGTAAAAGATGGCATAGCCGGTTTCAAATATGCTCCTGACATGAAGCACATCTTCTACATCGGCACGGTCAAACTCGACCGGGATGTCCACGACAAATATCCGGATCTGCCACTTGCCAATGCACGATTGTACGATGATATCATGTACCGGCACTGGGACACCTGGAGCGATGGAACCTATCAACATGTTTTTGTAGCCGATTACAGTGAAGCCGGATTGAGCAATGATAAGGATATACAGTCAGGAGAAAGATTTGACTCGCCACTTAAACCCAATGGAGGCAGTGAACAGATCTCCTGGAGTGCTGACGGAAAAATTGTTGCCTATACCTGCAAGAAGAAATCAGGCAAAGAGTATGCCCTTTCCACCAATTCCGATATTTATCTCTACAATCTCGAAAACGGAACAACCAAAAACCTGACCGAAGGGATGATGGGATACGATCAAAACCCTTCTTTCTCGCCCGACGGGAAAAAAATTGCATGGGAAAGCATGGCGCGCGATGGCTATGAAGCCGACAAGCAAAGACTCTTCGTAGCGGATCTGGCAACCTTTAAGAGGGAGGATTATTCAGCCGGTTTCGATCAGAATGTACAGAATCTGGTCTGGTCGGAGGATAGCAAGACCCTCTGGTTTATTTCAGATATCCATGCTACTGATGAAATTTTCAAACTGGACCTGGCTACCAAAAAAATCTCCCGGATCACGAATGGGGTTCACAATTACCAGAGTGTGACCCCTGCCGGAAACCAGCTGGTCGCTTCCAAAGTCTCCATGTCTCAGCCTGCCGAACTGTATCTGGTCGATCCTAAAACGGGAGTTGATAAACCGCTTACCTACGTCAACAAGGGCATACTGGACCAGTTGACCCTTGGCAAGGTTGAAAGCAGATGGATCACCACCACCGATAAAAAGAAAATGCTTGCATGGGTTATTTATCCGCCCCATTTTGATCCGAAGAAAAAATACCCTGCCCTTTTGTATTGCGAGGGAGGTCCGCAAAGTACGGTCAGCCAGTTCTGGTCCTTCCGGTGGAACTTCCAGATGATGGCCGCCAACAACTATGTCATTATTGCCCCTAACCGGCGTGGCCTACCCGGATTCGGACAAGCATGGAATGAAGAAATATCAGGCGACTATGGTGGTCAGAACATGAAAGACTATCTGACAGCAATTGATACACTTGCAGCTGAACCCTATATCGACAAAAACAGGCTGGGAGCCGTAGGAGCCAGTTACGGAGGTTATTCTATCTATTATTTGGCAGGAATCCATCAGGGAAGGTTCAAGGCATTCATCTCACACAGTGGTATCTTCAACCTCGAGGCCCTGTATTCGACTACGGAAGAGATGTGGTTCGTCAACTGGGACAATGGCGGATCCTACTGGGATGCCAAAAATGCTGTAGCTCAAAATACCTACAAGAATTTTTCGCCCCATAAACTTGTTCAGAATTGGGATACTCCACTATTGGTCATTCATGGTGAGCGGGATTACCGAATTCCTTATACTCAAGGGATGGGTGCATTCAACTCTGCCAGATTGAAGGGAATACCTGCCGAATTGCTGCTTTTCCCGGATGAAAATCACTGGATACTTCAGGCCCAGAATGGTATCTTATGGCAACGGGTTTTCTTTAATTGGCTTGATCGCTGGTTGAAGTAAATTTTTTGTCTTTGATTTTTTTATATATTTACGTCGATAAACAATAACCAAAAATGAGTGGTAGAAGACTCTATGATAAAGTCATGACGATCGTCAGTACGTTGATGATCTTTTTTTACTTCGGTCTGGCCTATGTTATTTTATATTCTCCAATGATTAATGCTGACAAGGCACTTAAAGTAATCTTTGCTACACCGCTTGTGATTTATGGCTGCTATCGGATATTCCTTTCCTACCAAAAAATTAAAGATAATTTTTTTAGCACGGACGATAATTGATAGCCGATTTACCAAGATCTGGAATCCTTCTTCTGTACTTAATTTAAATTCGGTCTAAATTTTATATGGGTTTTGGACTGTTTCAATTTGAAATCTAAACAGTTCACCTAAAAAAAAAATAAGAATGTTTTAAT
>Ga0118677_10005384_pt1 | contig 22436 bp, 20 predicted proteins | sample AliMusrvi5mmetaG_FD_86154 | JGI IMG/M metagenome (GOLD analysis project Ga0118677, IMG submission 86154)
CAGTTCGTCTATGGCGTCGGCGCGCGTCCGGCCACACGCTGGCTCGGTGTATACATGCGCATCCAGGACGCCGGCAAGAATATCCATGTGTCGCTTGACGCATGGGAAGTTGACGCGTTCATCGAACACCTGCGCCCTGAGGGCGTGATGCTGTGCACATCCACCGACACGGTCGAGGAGGCGGATGCGCTTGTGGCGAAGGTGGCGAAATGGACGCGAAGGGGACGCTAATAATACCAGCCCATGTATCAAACGTAGCGACAGCAACGTGCTGCCCATGTGGAATGAGCTGAACAGCCGGGGCACGCCTGACGCAGATTCGCCTGTGCCTGCCATACATCGTTTTAGCACGGAGAAGCAACCTATGATAAACAAGAACACACTCACGCGTTGGGCGTTTATGATGCTCGCACTATTGTTGACAGCATGTGGGACCGGCGTATCCACAACGCCGTCGCTGTCTGTAACGGCAACGCTATTACTACCCACGCCGACTGTGTCGCCAGTACGCCCATCGCCCACTGTAATGCAGACGTCACCCTCTGCTACACCTGTGTCATCCACGCCTGTGCCATCGACATCAACACCAACACCTGAGCGCATCCGGGATGCCTCAAACCAGCAGACGAGTGTTTTTGAGGAGCATTTCGATACGAATAAGAATGGTTGGGAAACGGGCCGCACAAGCAACTCGGCTGGCACGTGTGATTCGCAGGTTGTCGAGGGCAAATTCCGCATGACGGCTCATCCAGTAAGCGATTATGACTGGTGCTCTACAATCGTGCCTGGTAATACGATCCGGGATGGAACGCTGAGTGTGAACGTGACGGTTGTCAAGAGGTTGGTTGGCGGTCTCAATGCTTCGCTGAGCATATCATTGCGCGACCGGGGAGCAGGCCGTTATGATTTCTATTTCTACGGCGATGGCTCCTACACCGCGTACGTGTCGAAGTCAGATAATTACACAACGACTCAACCGTATGCGCAATCCGATTTCTTTCGCCTAGACCCGGGCGTAACGAATGCGTTTTCCATCACTGCCAGCGGCGCGCAATTTGCTGTGTATGCAAATGGTCACCTGCTCTACACGCAGGTCGACGACACGCTCATGCCGGCAGGCTTCATGTCCTGGAAGATTGGCGCCGGCGATATCGGGCAGGATTTCACGGTCGATTTTGATGATGTCGTCATACAGGCATCGCCGGACGTCGTGGCGCAGATACCTGCAACTCCCGTCGATGCAACGCCAGCATCGAAGTCTGTTGCAGCAACGACGCCCCCGAAATTCGTTGCGGCGACGGCCACTGCAGAACCTCATGCGGTTACAGCAACACCGGTATCACTTCCCGCGACAGCGATGCCTGTTCCAGTGGTGGATACAGCAACGCCCGCACCTGTACAAGCGATATCGGACGAATATATCCTGTACTTCCACTTCGGTGCGCAGGGATGCCCTTATTCGCGCCGAACTGCACCCACCGTGGAACGTTTCTACCAGGCGCACAACGGGCGCGTCAAAGTCGTCGGTATGCCAGTACCGGGGTGGGGGAACGATGTGCAGGATTTCCGCAACGCCACAGGCATCACCTTCCCAGTCGTCGCGAACGATTCGAGCGTTGACGAGAGCCGCATCCCGGTGCTCGTGCTCGTAAACACACGCACTGGGACGCGACAGGTATTGAGTCAGGGTGTGATCTCGTACGTGGATCTGGAATCTCAAGTCAACGGCGTCATCGGAGGACACTCCGTGGCCGTCCAATCCGGGAGTTCCTGACCATAGAATCTTCGTGCTTGAGTTTCAAGCACATTAAGTCTTGAGTTTAGAGTTCGCCCGCAAGGAAAGTGGCAAACTTAAGGGCATGAGCACGGCAACGACGATCGAGTTACGAAAACGATTGTATGCGACGTTCACGCAGCGAGCCGACGGACTGATGAACCTGATCGATGCACAGGCCAGCGCTGCACGAGTGGAGTCGCCGGTAAGGTTGAGCCTGAGCAGCGCATTCAAGCGCGGATTCAGCAGCGTGTATGACGTTCTGAATGAGAGCGAGATCGATGAAGTTAAGATGGGACAGTTGTTGTGCGAAGCGCAACCGAACGCGAGTGAGACGATAGGTGGATATGAGGCGTATGCAGGAGACGCGACGAGTGAGTTGCGCGACAACGCCAAGACACTGGCTGATCGGACGATGCAGAAGAGCGATGCACGATCAGCCGGAGTGGCGGGACACAAATATCAATGGTTGGCGCGGCTGGTGACGGAGCGCAAGTCATGGGTGGCGCCGCAAGCGGTGTAACGAGTAAAGAGTAGTGAGACGGCCAATATAGTAGCGGTGCGCCAAGTGCAGGCATTGGATAAGCGCAGTCCGGCGCGCAAGGTGGTCGTGGTCGATATATGTTGGCCATCGCGGCGCCTTGGCGTAAGCTTCCATCGAGCCAGTTGCCCTTCGCCCTCACAACCCCGCCGAGTCCAACTGGCCATGCCCACCATTTGGATAGAGATGGGCACCCCGGCTATGCTGCCCAGACCCAGCGGGAAAGCCCCCGGTCGCGCCAAAGGTTTCCTGTCTAAGCCCAGACCGCGCCATCTGGTTATCTACAAGTCCCCAAAACAGCCCAAACGGGTCACGTAAGCGCCCACTTGCGCTATCATCTGACCTGTCTTTTCTCAGCACACCCGATTTGCGTCGCTTGTGACAATGGGGTGCGCTCTAAACTCAAGATTGAATGATGAAACAGATAAATACAGTCAGCGATGGCGTGAGGGCGTTCTTTGAAACATACGAAAATGCGACCAACAGTTATGAGGTCGAAAACATCTCGCCACTCTACGCCGAGTCATTTCTGTTTGGCACTCCCCAGGGTGCGCAGGCGGTCAAGAAAGAAGACTTTCTCAGAGTGCTGCCGAAACGGCGTGGTTTTTTCAGCACCGTCGGACTCAGGAAGACCGAAGTAGCCTCGCTTGAAGAAACTAAACTTGACGATAACTACAGAATGGTTAAAGTTGGATGGTTGATGCATTATGAACAAGCCGCAAAAGAACCCATTGCTGATGAAAATTCGGCAACGTATATTCTGTTTTCAGGCGGGCATTCCCTACAAATCGTGATGCAGATCGACCACCAGGATCTGATGAAGAGAGTTCGGGAATTGGGTTTGATGTAAAGGCGGTGCTCCTGCTAAAGCGTCGGCCTCCTCGACCATGGGCGCATGGGAGGCCGAGGCTTTAGGATGCTGTTGGCGAAGTTATGAATTAAGATAGCGCGACATAACGGCAGGAGGAAAAACAAGATGACAGTACACGCGTGACGGAATGAAAAGATACCAGAAGATACGACACGATTGGCACGCAAGGCACTACCGACGATCTACCACCTGGACGGGCCGGGCGCGCTGCGCCACCTGGACACGCTGCTGGAGATCGATAAACTCGACGCGATGCTGTGCACATCCACCGACACGGTCGAGGAGGCGGATGCGCTCGTGGCGAAGGTGGCGAAGTGGACACTTAAAGGCACCCCGAACGTATAAAGTTGCCTACACTCGCGTGAGTGCACCGTTATCGCTATCTATGAAAAACCTCATCAGTTGGATATTGAATATGGCAATTATCTGCCGTACAATCTTTATGTCCAATTGTTCCATGTTTTAGGAGGCCTTCATATGTCACGTATCAGTCGTTTGATTATGGTAGCCGTCTTGGCGTTCATGGTTCTTGCAGGCACGACAGCGCCAACCTTTGCCGCGCAAGCGGGTGCAGGGAATGCCAGTACGCCCACCGGTGTGCAGAGCGAGGTTGGATTCCATTGGTGGGGACATATTACTACCGTCGCAGCGGGGACGGCGAATGTTCGCTACTGCCCCTCTATGAGTTGCGGTATTGTGTATCACGTCCACTATGGCATTCGCGTGCACGAGTATTTTCACTATGGCGGCTGGACTAACATCGGGCCGAACCGGTGGATTGCTTCATACTTGTTGAATTAGCCCCGCTTGTGCAGCGTCAGGACAATATCCTTCCTGACCCTATCGATAAGCAGCAGGCGCCCTGACCCGGCGCCTGTTTTGTTGTGACAATATGATCCTGAGCGGAGTCGAAGAACGATGGATGCGAACTCGGCGGAACAAAGTAGGCGCGTTCGGTGGCGCATTATTACCCAGGGCCGTTAAGTGCAGCGATGGGGAAGTACCGGAAATAAGGCCAGTATTTTGTTGGATCACCGATGACTGAAACACTGCGGCTGTTTTGATTCACAACATAGACGAGATGATTTGTCGAATTGATCGCGATGCTGACAGGCATTCGTCCCACAAGCAGCTCTTCAACCACTTGCACGCCAGATAGCACGGTCACTTTATCCGTATAATTGAGGACATAGGCGTACCCATTCCCAGGGTCGACGCCAACGTTAACTGGACGCGATAGGGTCTTAATTGTGGTGATCACCTGCGTGCCTGATATCACAGCTATGGCATAACCAGTCCAGTCGAAGCCATAATGCTGCATTACTACATAAGTGTGCCCACTTGCAGAATTCACGCCAATTCTCAGGGGGGTATAACCGACTGGCAGGGTCGTGACCACCTGCGTCCCCGACAGCACGGTCACGTCGTCACTATCATGGTTCGAAACGTATATGTACCCGCTGGTTGTATCCACGCCAACCGCCCCTGGGCCTGTTCCCACTGAGAGTGAGATGACAAATTGTGTGCCCGATAACACTGTGACGTCATCGCTACCTGAGCTGGCGACGTAGACATACCCAGTGACAGGATTGACTCCCACAGCCTTGGGATGTATTCCGGCTGGCAGTGTAGTGATGATATGTGTGCCTGAGAGCACAGTTACGTCATTACTATCGTAGTTCGCGATGTAAACGTATCCGCTATGTGGATTCACACCTATTGCAATTGGCCTTGATCCTGCCGCGACGCGCGTGACAATCTGTGTGCCGGAGAGTATCGTCACATCGTTTGCCGTGGCCATATAGACATATCCGCTCACAGGATTCGCAACGATTTCTGCAAAGCTTGAACCCGTGTTCAAAGTGGCAACCACAGCCGTGCCAGAAAGAATCGTCATGATGCCGGAGTAACTCGCGACATAGGCGTATCCGTTGGATGGATTAACGCCAACGGTTGTGGGGTACGATCCAACAGGAAGGGTAGTGACAACCTGTGCGCCTGATAGCACCATTACATTATTAGTGTTTCCCACATAGACATTTCCGTTGAAAGGATTTGCCCCTATCGATAAGGGAGATGTGCTCACTGCGATGGTGGTTATTACCTGTGTTCCCATCAACACCGATAAGTTATTGCTGAAGGGTGTTGTCACATAGACATATTGGCCGTCGGGACTCACTCCGACAGCTCTTGGGGATGAACCGAACGGGAGTGTGGCAATCACCTGCGTGCCGGTTATCACCGTCACATCGTTGCTGTCCCTATTCATGACATACACGTACCCGCTTATTGGATTAACGCCAACATGGTAAGGACCTTTTCCTGCTGGAAGTGTGGCGATGACTTCTGCGCCAGAGAGCACTGTCACATCATTCGTGCCGTGACTTGCAACGTAGACAAGCCCTGTAACAGGATTGATGCCAAATTCATCGTGATAAGAACCTATGTGAAGTGTGGCTATCACTTGCGTGCCGGATATTACATTGACTTGGTAATAATTCGCCGTATAGACAAGTCCCGTGACTGGATTTACAGCAATGGCAACAGTGCCAGCTCCTACGTTGATGCTGGTGATGACCTGCGTGCCCGAGAGCACTGTTACTTCGGCACTGGCCGTGTTGGCTACATAGGCATATCCACTTACGGGATTCACGGCAATCGCCTCAGGAATTGCGCCGACTTTCAGGGTTGTAATGACGTTTGTGCCCGAGATCACCGTTACCTCCCATGTGCTTCTGTTGACCACATAGACATATCCGCTGACCGGGTTCACACCCACAGCCTGAGGCATACCACCAACTTCGAGCGTGGCAATGACCTGAGTGCCTGAAAGCACTGTGACATCATTGCTACTTCCGTTTGCAACATAAATCAACCCCGTGACTGGATTAGCACCGATACTCCCCGGCTCCAATCCAATGCCCTGTGAGAAATGCGCGGTGGCAATGACCTGCGGAGGATAGGTATTGGGTCTCGCCGGACGATCGAGTATTTGGATGGCAGATGCGGCGCGCGCGTTCGCTGGGTTGGCGCCAGTGGCGCTTCCTAAGATGGCAATGAATACTCCAATTGCGAGCGCCCCGCTCATAGCGATAGGACCGATGATTGCACCAGAACGCCGTTGAAAAAAGGTCCCCATTGTGTTTCTCCTTGTGATGATCAATTCAAGTCTACACCCTCGGTAAGTCCAACCTCACCGTCAGCCGCATCACGCCCGAAGCCGGAGGCCACCGATTGAAATCGGCGTCTGGATCCAGGACAAACCGGCTGAATGATTATTAAGAAAATAGGCCGTACAGACGCATAGGCTACAGAGGGCGGACACACAGGTCCGCCCCTGCGATCACTATTACTTCTTCTTCGCCTTGGCAGCGGGCTTTTTAGCAGGCACTGCTTTAATCGCGGCCTGGGCCGCGGCAAGGCGCGCAATGGGCACGCGGAAAGGCGAACAGCTCACGTAGTTAAGTCCCACCATATTGCAGAAGGCAACCGATGCAGGCTCGCCGCCCTGCTCGCCGCAGATCCCGACCTTAAGGTCCTTGCGGGTTGAGCGGCCTTTTTCAACGGCCATTTTAATCAGCTGGCCCACGCCGTCCTGATCAATGGTCTGGAACGGATCAGCCGGGAGCAGCTTTTTGTCCAGATAATCGGGCATGAATCCGCCCACATCGTCGCGGCTGAACCCAAAGGTCATCTGCGTGAGGTCATTGGTGCCGAAGGAGAAAAACTCGGCTTCCGTGGCCAGGCGGTCTGCAAGCAGGGCCGCGCGCGGAATTTCGATCATGGTGCCAACCATGTGTGGTATTTCCTTAACCTTCATCTTTTTACAAACCTCGGCGTGGACGGTCGCGATGATCTGCTTCTGGTGCTTGATTTCGCTTGCATCGCAGGTGACCGGCACCATGATCTCGGGCTTGCATTTTTTCTTTGCCTTGATGAGCTCGGCCGCGGCCTCGAAAATCGCGCGGGCCTGCATTTCGGTGACTTCCGGGAAGGTCACGCCCAGGCGCACGCCGCGGTGGCCCATCATGGGGTTTGACTCATGGAGGGCTTCGCCGCGCTTGCGCACGTCTTCAGCCTTGATTTTTAGCGCCCGGGCAAGCTCTGCCTGCTTGTCCGCGCCCTGGGGCACGAACTCGTGCAGGGGCGGATCAAGAAGGCGAATGGTGACGGGTAGGCCTTCCATGGCGGCCATGGTGTTTTTGATGTCACGCTTCACAAAGACGGAGAGTTCATTTAAGGCTTTGCGACGCTCGGCTTCGGTAGAGCTTAAGATCATTTTTCGCAGTAGGAACAGGGGCTTTTCCGACCCGACGCCGTAGAACATATGCTCGGTGCGGAAGAGTCCTATGCCTTCGGCGCCGTAGGCGCGGGCGATTTTGGCGTCAGCCGGCGTGTCGGCATTGGTGCGCACGCCTAGGGTGCGGTATTTGTCAACGATCTGCATGAATTTTTGAAAGCGCGGATTCTCCGAAGCGTCGATCATCGGGAGCTGGCCCTGATAGGCGACTCCCAGCGTGCCGTTCAGCGTGATCCAGTCGCCTTCCTTAAAGGTAAGGCCCTTGACGACCATCTTCTTTGCCGACACCGAGGCATGCACTTCTCCTGCGCCGACGATGCAGCACTTGCCCCAGCCGCGGGCAACCAGTGCGGCGTGCGAGGTCATGCCGCCGCGGGCTGTTAAAACGCCCTGCGCAGCGCGCATGCCTTCGACATCCTCGGGGTTGGTCTCTTCGCGCACAAGAATGACCTTTTTTCCGAGCTTATTCAGCTTTACCGCTTCTTCGGCCGTAAACACGATAAGGCCGGTTGCGCCGCCGGGGCCCGCGGGAAGACCGCGGGTGATGACCTTTGCCTTTTTTTCGGCAGCAGGGTCCACAAAGGGGTGCAGCAGCTGGTCAAGATGCGCCGGCTCGACGCGGCTGACGACGGTCTTCTCGTCGATCAGCTTTTCCGCCAGCATATCCATGGCCATGTTCAGCGCCGCGGTGCCCGTGCGCTTGCCGCCCCGGCACTGCAGCATGTAGAGCTTGCCTTCCTGAATGGTGAACTCGATGTCCTGCATGTCGCTGTAGTGCTTTTCAAGCCGCGCCCGGAATGTCATAAGCTGTTTGTAAATCGCGGGCATGGCCTGCTGCAATGACGGCAGGTGCTTGTTCTGCTCGTTTTTGGTTTCGTTATTGAGCGGATTCGGGGTTCGGATGCCGGCGACAACGTCCTCGCCCTGGGCATTGACGAGCCACTCGCCGTAGAACTTGTTCTCGCCCGTTGCCGGGTTGCGGGTGAAGGCAACGCCGGTAGCCGATGAGTCGCCCATATTGCCGAACACCATGGATTGCACATTGACCGCCGTGCCCCATTCATCGGGAATGTTTTCAATGCGGCGGTAGGAGATGGCGCGCTTGCCGTTCCAGCTTTTGAACACCGCGCCGACGCCGCCCCAGAGCTGCTTCCAGGGATCATCCGGGAAGTCTTTCTTGAGCACCTGCTTGACCTTTTTCTTGAAAGCTTCAACCAGCTTCGCGAGGTCATCGGCAGTGAGATCGGTATCAAGCTTGTAGCCCTTTTTCTTTTTTAACTCGCCAAGCATTTCATCAAGCTGCTTGCGGATGCCCTTGCCTTCTTCGGGCTCGATGCCCTCGGCCTTTTCCATGACCACGTCGGCATACATCATGATGAGGCGGCGGTAGGCGTCGTAGACAAAGCGGGCATTGCCCGTCTTTTTGATCATGCCGGGAATGGTTTTTGAGGACAGGCCGACATTCAGCACCGTTTCCATCATGCCGGGCATGGATGAGCGGGCGCCGGAGCGGCAGGAGATGAGCAGGGGATTTTTCGGGTCGCCGAACATCATGCCCATGTCGCGCTCGACCTTCTTAAGAGCGGCCTTAACTTCGGCTGCAAGGCTCACGGCATATTTGCCGCCTGCCTTGAAATAGTCGACGCAGCACTCGGTGGTGACGGTGAACCCCGCGGGCACGGGCAGGCCGATCAGGCACATCTCGGCAAGGTTTGCGCCTTTGCCGCCCAGAAGCTCTTTCATGGTTGCCTTGCCTTCAGCCTTGCCCGAACCGAAATAGTACACATACTTTTTTGCCATAATGCTTCTCCTCCTTAATTTGTATAAGTTCATTCGGATGCTATTTTTGAAAAGTCGGCAAAGTTGGTAAACAGCGAATTGATTTCACCCAGCAGCGCAAGCCTGTTCTGCCGCACTTTCATGTCCTCCGCCATGACCATGACGCCGTCGAAAAATCCGTCCACGGTTTCACGAATGGTCGAGATAAGCCGCAGCGCGTCAAGATACATTTTTTGGGCCATGAGCTCGCGGACCTTGTCGCGGATTTCAAGATACTTCTGATAGAGCTTTCTCTCGGCATCAAGCTCAAAGACCGAGGGGTCGATGCCGGCCTCGGGCCTGCCCGATTTCAGTATGTTGACAACACGCTTGAACGACACGGCCAGGGGCTCGAAGTTTGCGTCCTTTTTCATCTGCTGCAGGGCCTCGATGCGGTTCGAGCTGTCGGTGATATTGTCGATCCCGAGCGACAGCACTGCGTCCACGACGTCATAGGACGCGCCCTGGCTGGTGAGCTGATTAGAAAGCCTGCCGCTGAAGAAGGCCAGCACGTCGGCTATAATATCAGCCTTTGGCCGGCTGGTCTTTGCCGCAAGCTGGTCAGCAGCCGCGGCAGCCAGATCAGCAAGGGAAATGTTGTATTTTTTGCTGAGAATAATATTGATGATTCCGAGGCACTGCCGCCGCAGGGCATAGGGGTCGGCGGTGCCGGTGGGAATAAGTCCGACGCTGAAACAGCCGGCTATGGTGTCAAGCTTGTCGGCGATGCTCACGACAGCTCCCACATCGGTTGCGGGCAGCTCGTCGCCGGCAAAGCGCGGCAGATAGTGCTCATAGATGGCCTGATACACTGCCTCGGGCTCGCCTGCCAGGCGGGCATATTCCCGGCCCATGATGCCCTGCAGCTCGGGGAACTCGCCGACCATTTCGCTCACGAGATCGGCCTTGCACAGATAGGCCGCCCGCTCGACCTTGGGCTTGATCGTGGGGTTCATAAGGGCTTCGGCCAGGTGCATGGCAAGGGCGCGGAACCGCTCCATCTTTTCATAGGAGGTCCCGAGTTGCTTCTGGTAGAGCACGTTTTTAAGAGATTCGCTCAGGGCGGGCAGGGATTTTTTCTGGTCTTCGGCGTAGAAAAACCGGGCATCCGACAGGCGGGCGCGCAGCACCCGCTCATGGCCGTTGATGACAACCGCCGGGTCAATGACCTCGGTATTGTTGACGGCGATAAAATAGTTGAGGGCGCGGCCCGCGGGATCAAGCACGGGAAAGTACTTCTGGTGCTTTTTCATGGTCGTAACCAGTACTTCTTTAGGCAGATCGAGAAACTCTTTTTCAAAGCTGCACAGGACGGGGAAGGCCGCCTCGATAAGAAACATCACTTCCTGCAGGAGCTTGTCGTCGGCGTCGGGTACGCCGCCCGCCTTTTTGGCAAGCTCGTGGAGCTTCTCGACGATTATCTTTTTGCGCTGGTTCTGATCGATGACGACCGATGCCTTCTTCATGGCGTCAAGATACGAGGCGATACCGCTGACCTGCACGGGGCCGGGCGCCATGAACCGGTGGCCGCGCGTGGTGTCGCCGGAGGCGATATTTGCGAAGGTGAAGGGTACTGCCTCGCCATTGTAGAGCGCCACAATCCAGTGTACGGGCCGGGCAAATCGCGTATCCAGGTCCCTCCAGCGCATGGACTTGGGGAAGGGCAGCTGGCCCAGCACTTTCACGAAAATCTCGGGCAGCAGGCTGGCTGTTGCCACGCCCTTTTCATGTTTCTTTGCGCAGATATACTCGCCCTTGTCAGTCGTTACGATGGTGACCTCGGCCATGCCGATGCCCTGGCCTTTGGCGAACCCGATGGCGGACTTGGTGGGGTTGCCATCCGTGTCGAAGGCGATGTTTTTTGCGGGCCCGAGTTTTTCGCTCACGAGGTCGGTCTGCGCCTGCGCCACCTTGTAGGCCATGAGCGCAAGGCGCCGCGGCGTGCCGAAGGTTTCAATTTCCTTGAACGCGATGCGCCGGCTGGCCAGCTCTTTTTCCATCAGGGATTTCAGCGCCACAAGCGCATCGGGCATGAATGCCGCGGGAATCTCTTCGGTGCCGATTTCAAGCAGTAATTCTTCGGTCATGCACATATCCTTCATTTAACATGTTTTCGATGTGGGAGCGGCAGTAGCCGCGAATCAATCGCGCCTGAAGGCGCTCCTACTACTTCAGCAGCGGAAACCCGAGGGCTTCGCGCTGGGCAAGATAGGCCTCGGCCGCGGCCCGCGCAAGATTGCGCACGCGGGCGATATAGCCCGTGCGCTCGGTCACGCTGATGGCGCCGCGCGCGTCAAGCAGGTTGAACACGTGGGAGCACTTCAGGCAATAGTCATAGGCCGGCATGACCAGGCCATGGGCTATCGTGTCTTTAAACTCCTGCTCATACATATTGAACAGGCTGAACAGCATGGACGCATTTGAGGTCTCGAAATTGTATTTTGAGTAGTCGATTTCGTTTTGATGAAACACGTCGCCATAGGTTATGCCGGGGGCCCACTCGATGTCAAAGACGCTGTTTTTTTGCTGCAGGTACATGGCGATGCGCTCGATGCCGTAGGTAATCTCGGCGCACACGGGCTTGAGATCGATGCCGCCGGCCTGCTGAAAATAGGTGAACTGGGTGATTTCCATGCCGTCAAGCCACACCTCCCAGCCAAGGCCCCAGGCGCCGAGGGTGGGGGATTCCCAGTCGTCCTCGACGAATCGGATATCATGCTCAAGGGGGTTGATGCTGAGACTGCGCAGGCTGTCCAGATACAGCTCCTGAATGTCAATCGGGGAAGGCTTCATGATCACCTGAAACTGGTAGTAGTGCTGCAGGCGGTTGGGGTTTTCGCCGTAGCGGCCGTCCTTGGGGCGGCGCGAGGGCTGCACATAGGCCACATTCCAGGGCTCGGGCCCAAGGCACCGCAGGAATGTCGACTGGTGAAACGTGCCCGCCCCGACTTCCATGTCATAGGGCTGCTGCAGTACGCAGTTTTTTTTGGCCCAGTAGGTCTGAAGGGCCAGTATCATGTCCTGAAAAGTCACAAATAATCCTCCTGCTGTAGACGTATCGAAAATTTTGTATCCACCCCACCCGCTGACTAGGGGAGGTCGTTGAAACATATTCAAAAAGGCAGCTACGCAAGCTGCTCCAGTATGTCAAGAGAGCGGGGCCGGTGGCCGATGTGATACTCAAGAAAGCGGCTGAATATGCGCCTGCTTTCAACGCGCGCGACCTCGGAAAAATACAGCCTCTGGAGCCTCGCGAACTCCAGCGCCTGGGCCTGCTGCAGCAGGCGGATGGTGCCGTTTGACAGCTTCAGAAGCTCAGGGGCCTGGCCCGCGCAGCGCGGGCAGATGATGCCGCCGCGCCGCACGGAGAATCCGTATGCCAACTCGAGGTCAAACGCCTGGCGGCACAGCATGCAATTGTGAAACTGCGGCTGATAGCCAAGATACCCGAACAGCTTCAGCTCAAAAAACCGCAGCAACTCTTCACGAAATTCCCGGGCCGTCAGCAGCTCGATAAAAAACGCGAGCAGGTCAAAGATTTCCGGGTGGTGTTCTTTTTCCGGCGTCAGGGTCTCGGCAAGCTCAAGCAGATAGCTGCCGAGCACCAGCCGTTTCACCTCCGATGCGATCCCGGGATAGGCCCTGATAATCAGGCACCGCTCAAGCCGCACCAGCCCGTGGGTCTCCCGGTCGGAAAAGCTCACTTCATTGAGCGTAAACGGCTCAAGCGAACTGCCGAAGCGCCGCAGGCTTTTCTTTGCGCCCTTGGCAATGCCGCGCAGCCTGCCGAAATCCCTGCTGTAGAGAGACACGATCCTGTCGGACTCCGCGTAATCAGTCGTGTGCAGGACGATGGCCTGTGTTGTATGCTGCGGCATGAAGAACAATCAACAGCGTTAAGGTTTGCCTTAACCGCAATTTTATATGCTTTCCGCATAAAAAAATCAATAAGTAAATCAAGCACCTGAAAAGGGATTGACCTTTTCAGCGCGAGCGGATACTATCATCATGCCAAGGACAGGGGCAGGCAGGTGCAGCCCCGGAAGCGTTAATTTTATTTTGTGTAAAGGAGACGTCTATGAGTACTGCAGTACAGCAGCTTGATCTGAAACTGAAAAACAAAGTGAAGGATATGTCACTTGCCGATTGGGGACGCAGGGAAATGCAGCTTGCGGAAAAAGAAATGCCGGGCCTTATGGCCATACGGAAAAAATACGGTGCAACAAAGCCGTTCAAGGGGCTCAAAATCACCGGCAGCCTCCATATGACCATTGAAACCGCCATGCTGATCGAGACGTTGCACAAGCTCGGGGCCGATATCCGCTGGGCCTCGTGCAATATTTTCTCAACGCAGGACTATGCCGCCGCAGCCATTGCCAAGGCCGGCACAGCCGCCGTGTTTGCCTGGAAGGGCGAGTCGCTTGAAGACTACTGGTGGTGCACGGAAATGGCCCTGACCTGGCCCGACGGCTCCGGCCCTGATCTGATCGTCGATGACGGCGGCGACGCCACGATGTATATCCATCTTGGCGTAAAATGCGAGAATAAGCCCGCCCTGCTCAAGAAAAAGCAGAACCATCCCGAAATGCAGATCATCATGGACCGGCTGGCGGCCAATTATAAGCAGGACCCCAAGCGCTGGCAGAAGGTCGCCAAAAAAGTTCGCGGTGTCTCGGAGGAAACCACCACGGGCGTGCACCGGCTCTATAAAATGATGGAAGAAAAAGAGCTGCTGTTCCCGGCCATCAATGTCAATGATTCCGTCACCAAATCCAAGTTCGACAATCTTTATGGCTGCCGCGAGTCCCTGATCGACGGCATCAAGCGCGCAACCGATATCATGATCGCGGGCAAGACCTGCGTGGTCCTGGGCTACGGCGATGTGGGCAAGGGCTGCGCGCAGGCGCTCAAGGGCTTCGGCGCCCGCGTGATCGTCACCGAGATCGACCCCATCTGCGCGCTGCAGGCCCTCATGGCGGGCTTTGAAGTGCTCACCATTGAAGAGGTGGTGCAGTTTGCCGACATATTCGTCACCACTACCGGCAATTTTCATGTGGTGACGGGCAAGCACATGGAAGAAATGAAGAACGAGGCCATCCTCTGCAACATAGGCCATTTCGACAGCGAGATCGACATGGCCTATCTGGAGCGAAACTCCAAAAAGACACCCGTGAAACCCATGGTCGACAAATGGAAAATGAAATCCGGCCGCTCCATTATTGTGCTGGCCGAAGGCCGCCTCGTGAACCTCGGGTGCGCAACGGGCCATCCGAGCTTTGTCATGAGCAACAGCTTCACCAATCAGGTGCTGGCGCAAATGGAGCTTGCCTCCAATAAAAAGCTCGAGAAAAAAGTCTACACGCTGCCGAAAAAGCTGGACGAGGAAGTCGCGCGCCTGCACCTTGACAAGCTGCGCGCAAAGCTGACGAAGCTCACCAGGCAGCAGGCCGACTATATCGGCGTGCCCATTGAAGGGCCGTTCAAGGCGGAGCACTATCGGTATTAAATTTTGAAATTCTGATTTTTGATTTGAAATCCGATTGCTGAAAAAAACTGAAGCTGTTAAGTTCACGGCAAGTGAGCTTAACAGCTTTTTTATTGTGGCATTATCGCGAAGAAGGGTCTTAAAAGGGCAAAGATGTATTTTGTTTTTTCGGCTAAAAACAAAAAAGTGCCCTGTCCTCCCCAGCTTTTTTTGTTTCTGCTTAGTTGAACTGTTAAGCTTTGAGCATGTTTTCTATCTGGCTTTTCTCTACAACACCAAGATTAAGCAAATACTGCAGCAAAGCGATCAGCTGTCCCGTGTCCAAAACAGGGGGGCCACCAGGCCCATAGCCTAGCTTCAAACGACCGCCGTCATTTCTCAAGTCCTTATAATATGAAAACCATATATCATTTGCCATACTAGTCGGTTCGTAACTAACCATAAAAACAAACGGCTGATATGTTTCATCAGATTTCCCAAGACGTTTAACGCCACGCAAATAGGGCTCCCATGTTTCGCCCGGTTCTTGCAAATTAAATTTCTTTTCAATAAATCCATTTTTACCACACTGGCCGCATACAAACCAACCCAGCTGATCAGTATGATTGTCGATAAGATCAACTATGTTATCAGCCCATGTTTTTGCGTTGCATCCGACATTTTTGCATTGAATCGACCATCCCATTTTAGACACCCCCTAATATTTGGTTGATTAAACTTAAATTATTCAGACAAACAAATGCTCAGCGAATTTCTTGATTCGCCGTACACCTTGGTTTTTTTCCGCGAATCTATTTTGCGGAAGGAATATCAGAACAATCAATTGGATTAATTTTATCCTTAAACTTCCAGCCATCTGCTGATTTTATTATGTCATAGATAAAAGGACTGCGGCTGTCGTTCCATGCCTCCCAGTTGCCATAACCTCCAACAAAAGTGCCCCCCCGAACTGTTCGTATTGCTTCACAATTCAGTAGTGCTCTTCCTGCCCACTCAATGCTTCCCGCATTTTTATTACTAAGCGAATCAGCCAGCGAAGGTTTTTCAACTTTCTGACCATCTTGAATACTAATTGTCATTTTGCCTTTAATCTCATACAGATCGTTAAAGTCCTTTTCGCCTCTCATAAAATAAGTTGAATCACCACACTTGGTAAGGATTTTCCCCCAGAGAGGTGAAAGAGCTTGCAAAGCTTCTTCCCTGTATTTTTTTGCTATTTTTCCCTCTTCCTCCAACTTTTTAACATCGGCGTAATTTGAAATTAAATTGAGCACCGCTTCATCAAGTGAATTATTGTATATGTTCTTTATTGTAGAAAAACTCTTTATATCATAATCCTTTTTTTGCCCATTGTTCTGATTTAATTCGAACCCATTATATTTAAGCTCAAAGCTCTTCCCATCTGTGCTAATAGCAAACTGCGCCAGATAGTAAATTGATTTTATATCTTCTTTTGCCATCTTTAGATCATCTGGGGTTATTTCCATATTTTTAAATTTGGCGCCTTTATAACTGTCCAAATTTATGTCTCCTCTAAATTCCACAATCTGTCTTTTTTGATCAGACACCATAGGCTTCCATTGTTTACTAATAAAATATTTATATCCTTCAAAAGCACCGCCAACTGTAGCTGTAGTATCAAAACTTAATGTCCCTTTTTTAACTAACTCGATTGGATCTTTTGCACAACCCAGAATTGATGTGATGGACAAAATAAACAATACAAAAAAATAATCTCTTTTCATGCTTGAACCCTCCTTTTTTTATGTTCTGATTTTATGCCAATTTAACTTCTTTGCTTAAATTATGGCATGACCGCATATCAGATATTTTTAATTTAAATTAGAATTGCAGTATCTGCAGAGCATGGCTTCTTTTTGGATCATTTCAGCACACTTAGGGCATTTTTTCATGGTTTGCTGAACGAAATCTTTCTTTTTCTTGTTGTTGAGAATAATCATGTCAATCGCCATTATGGCATTCATAGTGATCCAGGAAAAAACAAGAATCTGTATAGGCGTAACTGCATATATGCCCACAATAAGAAGTATCGCAGCAATACCCACAATAACTCTTCCCATGTAGATATAACCAGCACCAGCTAAAAGAAGATTTAACCCTATGGCCAGACCCAAGCTTTTTTCTTTCGGTTCGTTTGACATTACCACCCTCCTTTTTTGTTTGATGTTTTTGTTTTGTGCACATAAAAAAAGGCGCGTACTCCAAGCACATGCCTCCTCTGAGGGACCACCACGCCCCTTCCGCGAAGCACATAACAAGGAGACGCGCCCCTTTGAGGGGGCGCGTTCCTGTCAGTGCCATTTCGCGGAATGAAAAGTGGTGGTTTTCAGAGGAAACGGTTACTGCAAAAACGCAATTTTTATTTACTATTTTGTGCTTTTAGCGACAAATCCTCCCTGCATTAAATGCAAAATTAAATTGATTTTTCTTTTACAATAGAAAATTATTAAACACAACGATTTTCCAATCAGGAAAGCCGAACTAATCCGCCGCTGCGGAATGGCCAGCAGCAACTTTTTACAAGAAAGACTTTACGGTGCTGACTAAAAGCATTAAAAAATTATCTTTAGCGGAAAAAACTCTTCTGGTTGAAGAATTGTGGGACGACATTGCAGCACACAATAAGCGCATCCAGCCGGAACAAGAAGAAGTTGATTTTGTAAAGCAGCGGCTGCGGGATATTAAAAAATCACCCTGTGGATTTTTGAGCTGGTGTGAAATTAAGAACAAAGCCCGAAAGCCGGCAAAATGATCGAGGTGCTTGTAATAGGTCTGCGGCATTTGAAGTGAAGGCCATTGCTGCACTATCGCAATGGTTGAGCGTGGGGATGCTTGACGGTGCGCAGCGGTTTTTCGATTGCTGAATAAAAAAAAGCTGTTAAGTTCCGGTACGACGGGCTTAACAGCTTTTTTATTATCTGCCTAAAATTACCGCCTTCGGCTCCTCCGAACGACCTTTAGTCGTAGGTCGGGTTGAGGACATGAAGCTCGACAATTAAATGAGTTCAAGACAAGGTCGCGGCTCCCCAGTTTTTACCAATCGGGGAGACAACATCCCCAACCGTGCAGCAGGCGCGAAGCTCGGCCAAACGCTTACGCGCGGCCTCCTGCTCGTCACGCACCGGCACGAGGCTTGCCACCACTTTGCCGCGTGATGTCACCAGAAGCTGCTCCCCTTTTTTTACCTTGCCGATATAGGTGGATAGATGCCTTCGCAATTCTGTAATATTTATCTGACGCATAGGTTTATTTCTATTTAAGTGGTGGGTTGGCACCAGCCCTGCTACTATATAATTTTTGAGTATTTGTTTGCAATTGCCAATTTTATGCATGAATGCTAGGGTATAATAAAATTGTGGTGTGCATCGCACTCCGATTAAAGCAAAAAAAGGAGTATATAAAATGCAGCAGAGCATAAGTTCTTCAATGAAAGGCATCGCCCATTCGGTCATAGACAGTCTGCCGGATCAGGCTACCATGGATGATATTATGCATGCTTTGTATGTTCGTGCAAAGTTTGATCATGGCGAGCGTGAAATCAGGGAAGGCCAGGGGATTGAGCATGAGGAAGCAAAGCAAAGGCTGCAGAAATGGGTAAAGTAATCTGGTCGCCGTCAGCACTACATGACGTTGATGCCATTGCGGAATATATTGCCCATGATTCAGTTGATCAGGCGGCCCTTTTGGTAGTACGGTTGTTTGAGGTTACAGATCGCCTGCAGCTTTTTCCAAAATCAGGGAGGATAATACCGGAAATCGGTGACGATGCCTGCCGGGAAATATTCTGTGGTGATTATAGAGTCATGTATCGTCTGCAAGACGCGGATGTTTGGATTACCGGTATCATACACGGCGCTCGCAACTGGTCTCCGAAAAAATAGTTTTTTCATTCGATGGCTTTCGGGATGAATACAAAATTAAGTCAATTCAGCAGCAGCCAGTCTTCCTCAAATGTTTTTTCCTTGCGCAGCCTGTAGTGTGCTCACCGCGCACCAATCATGCCCTTATTCCCTCAAACTATTCTGTATATGCATCCGGAACTCTCCCCGGTTCAAAGTTTCTTTTGGCAGCAAGGAAAGACGGTGCATGCCGCAGGAGATGATACAAGCTCCAGCGGTTCTGCCAGAGGCGGCGGACAAATTTTCTGCGCCAGGCTTTATCGGAGTAGAACCGCTTAACATGGCAGTTGTACAGGTAGTCCAGCTTTTCCTTTGATTCAATCGCCTTCGGGATGAACACAAAGTTCAGGCAGTTCATCAGCTTCCAGTCTTCCTCAAAGGTTCCTTCCTCGGCCAGCTCCTGCCAGATTGGCGCACCCGGGAAAGGCGTGAATTTCGACATGTTCATGTCATCAAGCCCTAGCGATATTATAAAATCGCTGGTCGCCTGAATCGAGCTTTCTGTCTCGCCCGGCAGGCCCATCATGAAAAGCCCTTTTGCCCTGAGGCCGCAGGCTTTGATGCGGCTAACAGTGTCGCGGACCTCATCGAGCGTTACCCCTGCCTTATGGCGCTCAAGCATCGCCGGATCAGCCGATTCAATACCCACCGATACCATGAGGCAGCCCGCGGCTTTGAGGGTTTTCAGGAGATCCCTGCCGGCATGCCCCACCCGCACAGCGCAGTTGAACTGCAGGCCGGGGGGCTTTGCCGTTAATAGATCGCAGAGTGTGAAAATGCGCTTTCGGTCAAGGGTGAACACATCATCATAAATAGTTATATGCCGCACGCCAAAGCGACGGCGCAGGTGCTTCATGTGTTCATAAATATATTCCGGCGAGTTATACCGGTAGGAGCGCTTGAAAACCGAGCGGTCGCAGTAGGAGCACTGGTACGGGCAGCCGCGGCTTGTGGACATGGTTGCGCCTGGGAAACCGATGAAGCTGAACAGGGGCAGGTTATATGAACGGGGGAAGCCCTGCAGGCCTTCATAATCAGGAAACGGCAGCATGTCCAGATCGGCTAACGGTGCGCGGCTGGCATTGGTAACGATTCTTTCACCATCGCGCCAGATGAGGCCGTCGATAGCCGCGGGGTCAGTCCCTGCGGCAAGCTCGGCAAGGGTCTCTTCGCCCTCACCGGGAACCAGATAATCAATGTTCGTGAAGTTCTGGAGCAATGTCCCGCCAAGGGCTGACACATGCACCCCGCCACAAACGGTTTTGACCTGCGGTCGGGCTTTTTTAATCAGTGCTGCCATGTCATTGCCGTCAAGAAAGCTTGACGTGGTTGTTGAAAACCCGACTAGCTCGGGATCAGCGGCCAGCACAGCCTGTACATTGGCTTGCAAGCCCAAGGGAGCTTTCGGGCCAAGGCAGTCATGAATAAAAACCTGATGTCCGCTGCGCTTCAGCCAGGCAGAAATAGACAACAGCCCGAGGGGCGCCATCCGGTTTGCCGTGGCGGTAATGTCCTTTTTTCCGGGGACCCAGTTTGACCCGGCCGGATGGACAAGCACAATGCGCATTTTGAATCACCCCTCATCCCGACCTTCTCCCGCAAGGGGAGAAGGAGCTCTTAAATCACTCGTATTGGGTTGAACCCTGCCCCTACGATCTTGAATTGTTTTACCTGGTGAATTCAGGATTCTGACGCCTAGTTTCTGTCCTCAGGTTTTGAAAAATTTTTCAATTATTTCCCGGTCATATTTTCCGCTGGCCTGCACGGGTATGGCAGCGCCGACCAGTATATGCCGGGGTATGGCATAGGGCTCGCATATTTTCGCAAGGCGCTGCCGCAGGTGCGCGGCATCAATGGTGCCTGCAATAAAGGCCGCTATTTCGCTGCCCCTGCCCTTGCGGGTCTGCAGAGCAAAGACCACGGCATCCTCCACGCCGTGAAGCTGTTTAATTTTTGCGCAGACCTCGGCAAGGTCAACGCGCTTGCCGCCGACTTTAACGATATCGTCGGCCCTGCCGTGCAGGGTGAAGCTGCAGCCGCCCGAGGCCTCTGCTCGGTCGGCGGTGGAGAAAAAACCGTCGCGGTCGCGGGGCAGCTCGGGTGAAAGAAAATCAGAGCGAACGAGGAGCCGGTTCTTTTCAACCTTCCACTGCAGGTTCTCAAAGGGCTGCCATGTGGTATGCTCCGCAGGGCTCTCGCGACAGGCAATGCCGCCGGTTTCGGTTGAGCCGAATATTTCCGTGACGGGAATGCCCGTTTTCACTTGAAAAAAGGCGGCGTCCTGCGGGTGAAGCACGCCAGCCGAGGAGAATGCCAGCCGCAGAGAATGCTTGTGCGGATTTGCGGCCTGCAGGACATGATACTGTACCGGAACGCTCACTAGAACCGTTGCGGCCTGCGTCTTCGCGGCATCAAAAATTTCCTGCGGGAATGAATATAGCGGTGCAAGCACCGTGCAGCCGGAGATAAGGGGCACAAGCACCGAGAACAGCAGGCCGTAAATGTGCTGGGGCGGCACGGTGGAAAGAATTATATCATCAGCGGTGATGCCGAATCGTGCGGTCAAAAAAGCGGCCTCGCCCAAAAGATTGGCCGGGGTTTTAGACCACAGCTTCGGTGTGCCCGTGGAGCCGCCCGTAAAAAGCCGCACTATGGGCGTTTCGGGGCTCGAGTGCTTTTCGGGCAAGTTGCCCTCGCCCGGGAGCATGGCCGGGGTAATGGTTGTACTGCCGGGAAGCCCGCAGTCTGCCGTGTCCGCCAGGAGGCTGTAAAACGGGATACTCTCGCGGGTTTCTCTGAGCGCCTGCGCTGAAAAGCCGTAGGGAAGAACCAGCTGCGGCCCGCCGTGAAGGGCGGAAAGCACCGCAGCTGCAATGAGTGCTTTATCTGCTGAGCACAGGCAGATAGGGCCGTATGCCGGAAGTCCACAAATGCCCGAGGCCAGGCGAAAGACATCGCCCCGGGTACAGCATCCTGCGGTAAAATTCCGTGCCGGATTTTGGCGGCAGCGCTCAATCTGTGCGGCCAGATCAAAGGGCCGTTGGTTTTTTGCAGGCTCTGTAGAGGTCAAAGGGGGTATTCCTTGACTTTTCATGGGGTTTATATTTTACTCGAACTGTGCTGTAAGCTTTTGAATTTTAATAACATAAATCAGACCGATGCACAAAAAAATCATATGCCAGCCGTTGATATCGACCAGCTGATACCCCATCGCGACAGGATGAAACTAATCGGGTCGATTCTTGAGATCAGCAATGACCTCGCCGTTACCTCGGCAATCGTCTCCGATACCTGGCCCCTGTGCTCGGGCGCGTCCGTAAGCTCAATTGCGCTCATAGAGGTGGCGGCGCAGACAGCGGGCGTGCTGTCCTGCTGGAAAAAGGGCGAGAACAGATCGGCCTTTATAGCAGGGATGCTGACGGGCATCAAAAGCGCGGATTTTTTTATCGACGAGGTGCCGCTGCACGCGGAGCTGACCACCACGGCCACGACCATGTACGGCCTTGAGGATTATGAGGCAATGGAGGTAACTGTCATGCTGGGGCAGCAGTGCCTGTGTAAAGTTCAGCTGCAGATACTCGGGCTGCGGAGTAAAGAGATTCAAGATTCCGGATTCAAAATTCAAGATTGATGAAGTCGTAAAAAGTCAAATTCTGTAACTATTTGATAAAACTTAAAAAAATCAAATTTTTTTGTTGTTATTTTGCTGTCAATATGGCATAAATCA
>Ga0118677_10005385_pt1 | contig 22434 bp, 23 predicted proteins | sample AliMusrvi5mmetaG_FD_86154 | JGI IMG/M metagenome (GOLD analysis project Ga0118677, IMG submission 86154)
AAAACGACGCTGCCAGAAAAAATGTGTGGTCTGCGCGTCTATATGTTGTGGTGTTTTTGACGGGAAATCACCCGCCTCGCACGCGGATTTTTGAAAACCTCTTTTCCCGGACGGGCTCTATATATTATCAAATGATGTATTTAGACTTAACAAGCTTAAAGTTAGCGAGCGATCTCCCCAGAGTGCTGAAAGATGCGCCGCACGATCTTTTAATGAAATTACACGAGGATGAGAAAGCTGCTGCCGATGACGCCACAAAAAAGCGCGATGCAGTCAAGAAACTGAATCTTGATTAGATTCACAACATACGGGCTATTACTGAACACGAAACTAAAATAATGAGCACACCGCCACCCATCCCACAACCGCGACAATACCACCTTACAAGAAATGGAGAGGCGGTTGGGCCATATGAGAAGATTAAAATAGCAGAAATGCTGCAAAGCAACCAAATATCAGAAACTGATTTTGTGTGGTATGATGGGGCTCCCAATTGGATGCCAATTTCATCTATTAAAAATGAGTTGATAGGTTCGCCACAGCCTCCGGCGATACCTCAGGCACCGCCGATACCCCAGGCTCCCCCAATCCCAAGCCAGATCCAATCCCCGATTCTGGAACTGCAAGCTCTGATTCAATCAGCATTAAGCCGACATCCTAAAGTTGAGGAAACTTTCGTCAGCAGTGCCATGAATGAAAAAAACCGCGGTCACCTAAATGCCCTTTTTCCAACGATTGAATCTAACAATGAATCATTATTGCTTGCCGGCTTATATTGCCATGGGCCATTTGCTAGGACTCCAAAACTTGGAATAGCAATTACTGATAAAAACTTTTACTCTAGCACCGCGAACCTCATGGGTTTTCCCAAAACAAACATTACCCCTCTAAACGCTTTAAATACATTAGCTGTAAATTATACCGACGATTTGATAATAAACGGCAAATCTGTTGGTTCTCTTCAACGTGCGATATCGGACAGCGATGGGGAGATGTTAAAAGATTTATTTACTTCTATTAATACAACTGGAATCCTGCTTAAATTTAGATAAAATATATGAAAGACATTTTTCTTGCAAAGAACGGCCAACAGCAAGGGCCATATTCATCTGAAGATATTCAGCAAGCTATTTCAATTGGGCAAATATCGCCATCAGATTTAGCATGGAAGGAAGGCATGCCCGATTGGGTGCCTGTATCGACGTTAATACCAACAACTGTATCTGCGATGGTGCATCCTGTTGCGTCTTCTGCACCGCAGCAGCCTGTTTCTGGGCTGAATGCCAATGAAATTAGATGCCCAGGGTGCGGGAACGTTGTTTATACAACTCAAAAGCGATGCCCGCGTTGTAATTTTAAACTTAAAGACGGATGTTTTATTATGGGCATCAAAATTATCGGTGGTATAATCGCACTAGTAATTGCATTGGTGCTTGCATTATTTGGGTTGGGTTTGATCGGATCAAAGTAAGAAATATTTATGATAAAGATTGCCTGCTGGCATAGGACCAGTCCTCTGAGGTCGTCGTTCCAAACCTTAGATCTCCGGCGCCCCGCCACCCAGCAATTGCTGACGGGTGACATTGTGCAAATAAATGCATCTCTTCAACATTCATGGCAAACTGCATCAGAATCTAAAGAACGAGTCTAATACTATGCAGATCGAGTATTTTACAGCACTATTGGCCGGGGGATGTGCCATTGCAGGAAGCGCGATTACAGGGTGGTTTACCTACTCGGCCACCGCGTCACAGAACAAGTCTGAAAGATATAAAAGAGAATTGATAAGAGCCTACAAGGATATTGCTGCATTGCACCGACTTGAAGAACGTTACACAAAAGCTTTGTCAACAGATGCAAAGTCATCGGAGTCGTGGAAGCGCGAAGTCCGCAAATCACTCAGATTAGACAGGTTTGAAACTCCAAGCGACGGAGCGACAGCGAATGGTGCCTTGGCACGGATCTCGGAGATAGAATAGCCCACCATTAAAGGGGTCTTAATCAAATGGAGTGTAAGCGGGCTTTATAGCACAGGACGGTAGAGCCGCTGGATATTTACGTAACCGTCAGAACTCCCCGTTCTGACGGTTCCAAGGAAAGGGGCGGTCCTGAATGGCACCTAACTTAAGCGAACGTAGTCGAAGGTGTCGTTCCTTGCTCTTTGACCTCCTCCTGTTTCAGGCATGGGCCCAAGGCGATTGCAGCGGCAGGAGGTTTTTTGCGACCGCTCGAAAACTGCCGCGCACGCCAGCGTATTCCAGACAAGCCGGGTTTCGCGGAAACTTCAGTCCGGACTCACCACACGACCCGAACCAGGCCGCTTGCGGAAATATTCCTGTCGCGAGTCAGTAGCGGCAGTTCGTGGTGGCGCGCCGAGGCGACGATGATCCTGTCGAACGGATCGCCGTGCGGAAGCTCCAAATCCATAGCCAGCGTTGCAATTTCGGAGGCGATCATCAATGGCGGGTAATTCCGCTGTATGCCGCGCAGGTATTCCCTAGCGGAAACGGACAGCCGGGATCCGGCCCTTTTTCGCCAGCATCGCGATCTCCAGCAAAGTAATGTCCGAAATCACCGCCTCGCCGGTCTTGAGGGTTCGCAGCATCTCTGCGGCTGAGGTGCCCAGACGGGCGTCTCCCTCCGCCGCCCAGAGCACCGCATGGGTGTCCAGCAAGGCTCTCACAAATCGGAATCCCAGCTCAGCGTGTCGCTCGTCGGCCCGTCGATGTCGTCGTCCGTCCCGGCCAGAAGTCCCCTCATGCAGCCGACCAGCGACCCGGTGGCCGGCGTATCCAACGAGAGCCGCAAATTCCCCTCGCGGGACTTGATAAGGACGGTCTCCCCGGAAAGCACCGCGCGCCTCACGCGCGGAAATTCCCGAAGCAATTCCGTGACCGTCGTTTCCATGATCAAAAACATGACTGATATTTTGTCAGATGTCAATGCGTTTCTGGCACCCTGGCATTTCTGGCACCCTCAACATGAAAGTTCTTCCCTGTTGACATCCGGCAAAGGTACCAGTTCTTCCCTATTGACATAATGGGGGAAATGGATGCGGAACATTCCACTGTTTTGCGTGGGGAGATTATCACCGAGAGGCGAGTGATTTCCTGCCTTGTCCCGGATTCCAAACCCTTGCGGCGGCGGGCGGAAAGAACACGGGCTGGAGAAATTTGCCAGGCACCCGGACAAACCCGAGGCGTGTGCTTGATCTTGTAGCGGGTTCGTCCGAGTCTGAAGACCATTCTATGTGGAATTCCGCGCAACATCACATCCTGAACCTCGTCGCCTACGAGCCGGGCAAACCGGTCGAGGAACAACGCGAGGGATGGCGCTTTTTTCTTGTGCGCGGGGGGGCCGGCGGGTAGGATGGAGGTCGATGGCGGACGGCCGTTTCGCGCGGGCCGCAAGGTTTTGCGCGGAGAGGAAAGTCCGGACACCGCAAGGCAGCATGCCGCGTAGAACGCGCGGGAGGCACGGGCGAAAGTCCGGGCCGACGGAAAGTGTCACAGAAAACAAACCGCCTCCGGACGCAAGCCCGGCGGCAAGGGTGAAAAGGCGGGGTAAGAGCCCACCGCCCCCGGCGCAAGCCGGGGGGCACGAAAAACCCCATGCGGTGCAAGACAGAACAGGAGAGACCGGGTTGCCTGCCCGTTCCCTCCGCGCAAGCGGAGTGGAGACCTCCGGGTAATAGTCGCAGTCCGCAGGGACTGTCCCGTCCGCAAGGCGCGGGGCAAGACAAATGGCCGTACAGGCTTCGCGGCGCAAGCCGCGGAGCCGGACAGAATCCGGCTTACAGCCATCTGAAAGCGGGGGGGCTCCGGCAACGGAGCCCCTCCGTCCATTTTTCGGGGATCCGCATTTTCTTTTCGCGTGGCGCGGAGAAATCGGAAAGGATGCCGGGAATGGGCGTCCAACTCAAAGCCAGCAATCTCGAACGATCGTTCCGCATTGGAAGGACGCGCATTTCCGTCTTGCGCGGAGTGGGTTTGGAAATCTCCGCCGGCGAATCGGTGTTTCTTTGCGGGGCCAGCGGGGCCGGGAAAACCACTCTTCTCTATACCCTGGCCGGTCTGGAAACTCCGGAATCGGGAACCGTCGAGTTTGAGGGTCAGTCGCTCTACGCGCAAGGATCCGACCGCCTCGCCCGCCTCCGCAACACCCGGATGGGTTTTGTTTTCCAATCCTACTTTCTTCTGCCCGAGCTCACCGCGCTGGAGAATGTTTTGGTGCCCGCGATGATCGCCGGGAAGTCGGCGGCTCCGCGCGCGTTGGATCTTCTCGGGCGGGTCGGTCTTTCGGAGCGCGCCCACCACCTGCCCGCAGAACTGAGCGGCGGCGAGCAGCAGCGCGTCGCCATCGCCCGCTCGCTTATCAACAACCCGGCCATCCTCTTCGCCGACGAGCCGACCGGAAACCTCGACTCGCACACGGGCGAGGCGATCATCGCATTGCTTCTCGACGTAAGCCGTGCCGACCGCCGCACGCTCGTGGTTGTGACGCACGACGAACACCTGGCCCGCCGCGGCGACCGCCTCCTCCGCATCGAAGACGGCCGGCTGGCTGCGAGCCAATAACCCCGCCGGCCCACCCATCCCATGCCGCCCGACTATCCGGCTTCGTTTATCAATCTCACACGCGAGCTCCGTCGCCTGCCGGGCATCGGCCCCCGCGGAGCCGAGCGCATCGCCCTCTGGTTGCTTGGTGCCAAAGATGCCCGGCCGCAGGAGCTCACCGCGGCACTCACGCGGGCGGCGGAATCCATCCGCCCGTGTAGCCGCTGCGGGTTTTTTGCGGTCGATGTGCTCTGCGAAATCTGCCTGCAGCCGGCGCGCGCGGGCCGCGAGCTCTGCGTGGTCGAGCAGGCCACCGACATCCTCCCGCTCGAACGCACGGGCATTTTTGCGGGGCTTTACCACGCGCTCGGCGGACGCCTTGCCCCGCTCGATCATGTCGGGCCGGATCAGCTCCGCATCGGCGAACTCGCCCGCCGGGTTGCGGCGGAAAACCCTTCCGAGATCATCCTCGCCCTCAGCGCGGATGTCGAGGGCGAGGCCACGACAAATTACCTCGTGGACATTCTGACGCCCCTCGGCGTGCCTGTCAGCCGGATCGCCCACGGGCTTCCGGCCGGCGGCGGCTTGGAACACGCCGATCAGATCACCCTCCAGCGCGCCCTCTCCGGTCGGCGGCTGGCCACCTGATGGGCACCGTGCTCACCGACCTCCGCCTCCGTGGTTTTCGTTGCTTCGACGCGCTGGAATTCCGGCCCGGCGTCGGACGCACGTTTGTTGTCGGCCGCAACGCGCAGGGGAAAACATCGATTCTCGAAGCCGCGTGCCTCCTGCTCCGCCTGCAATCGCCGCGCACGACTTCGCCCGCGGAGGCTGTGAAATTCGGACACTCCGGGTTTGCGCTCGACGGCCATTGCGACGGATCGCACCTCTCGTGCCGCCACACGGGGGAGGGACGCGAGATCGCGCTCGACTCGAAACCGCAATCGCGCACCGACGACTACCTCGACATCGCCCGTGTCGCGTGGTTTGCAAATTCCGATCTCGATCTGGTGCGCGGGAGCGGCTCGGTGCGCCGCCGCTTCCTCGATTTTCTCGGAGTGCAATCCGTGCCCGGCTACCGGAAGGCCCTCCGCGCCTACGAGCGGGCCCTGCGTTCCCGCAACGCCCTGCTCAAAGACAGCAGGCCCCGCCGCGAGATCGCCGCCTTCGACGAACCGCTCATCGGGGCCGGCGAGGCTCTGCTCGCCGCACGCACAGGGCTTTGCACCGCGCTCGCGCCGCTGGCCCGGACGTCCTGCTCGGAGATCAGCCAAGGCGCGGACACGCTCGAGACCGCCTACCATCCGGGTTGCGACGGGGCATTCCGCGAGGCACTGGCGGCCGCGCGGCCGGACGAGGAACGTCTGCGCCAGACCGTGGTCGGCCCGCACCGCGACGAAGTGGAACTGGCCATCAACGGGCGCGATGCGGCGGCCTTTGGATCCGAGGGACAACAACGCGGCATCGCCCTGGCTTTGAAAATCGCGCAGGCACGGCACCTGGAGGCCGCGCAGGGCCGCCCGCCGATTCTCCTTATCGACGATGTCTTCGGCGAACTCGACACCGTGCGCCGGAACTGCCTGCTCGCCTCGCTCCCGCGCGGCGCCCAGGCAATCATCACCACAACATTCCTCGATTGGGCCGGAGATACCGCCGCCGATGTCGTGTTTCATCTCGGAGAGGGATCGCTTTCCCCCGAACACGGCAAAGGCGGGTAGTCACCGCGTTTCGCAACCGGTGGAAAAAATCCCGCGCCTTTTTGATTTGATCGGCTTGTCAAGGAATGCCTGAATGCGATTGACTCGTTTGTTCTGAAATCTTCCCGCCCATGATCATTACAAAAACCCCGCTGAGAATCAGTTTTTGCGGGGGCGGCACGGATCTGGCCGCCTTTTACGAACGCGCCGGCTACGGGGCGGTTCTCAGCACGTCAATCGACAAATACGTCTATCTTGCGATTCACCGGTATTTTGAAAAACAGTATCTGCTGAAATATTCCACGACCGAGCTGACAGATACCATTGAGGAGATCAAGCACCCGTTGATCCGCGAGTGCCTGAAGTTGGCCGGGATCGCGGAACCGCTCGAAGTGACCAGTTTTGCCGACATCCCCTCGTCGGGAAGCGGTCTTGGAAGTTCCAGTGCTTTCTCGGTTGGGTTGTTGCATGCTGTTTATGCGTTCCAAGGCCGGCTGCCTTCGAAGGAAACCGTCGCCGCAGGGGCTTGCGAGGTCGAAATCGAACGCCTGGGGGAACCCATTGGAAAGCAGGACCAGTATGCCGCATCCTACGGCGGCCTGAATTTCATCCGCTTCAATGCGGATGGTTCCACAGAGGTCGAACCGGTCATTCTCCCCAAACGAGTGAGAGCGGACATGGAAAGCCGGCTGGTTCTTTTTTATACCGGAACAACCCGCAAGGCTTCGGCGATCCTCACCGAACAGCGATCGCTGACTCTGGAAGACGAAAAAACCTTCCAAACTTTGTTGGCCATCCGGGGTCAGGCGGAACAGCTTCGGGTCGAGCTGACGCAGGGAAACGCGGACGCCCTGGGTCGGCTGCTCGACGAGGGATGGCAACTCAAGCGGCGGCTCGCTTCGGGGATTTCCTCCCCTTCCTTGGAAGATATTTACACGAAAGCGATCGCCGCCGGCGCGCTCGGCGGCAAACTGCTGGGAGCCGGAGGGGGAGGCTTCTTTCTCTTTTACTGCCACAAGGAAAAACAACCCCTGCTTCGGAAGGCGCTTGAGGGTCTGCGCGAAGTGCCATTTGGCATGGACAACCAAGGAACCCATATTATTTTTGTCGAGTAATTATGATCAAACCCGGCGCACGCTCAAAACCCCATCCCGGCTGGCTCCCTACGCTTCTTCGCCGCTTGGACAACGGCATGCGGCATGCAATGGCCGGGGAATTCCCGCGCGCCCCTCTGCGTGATGCGATCAAAGATCAGGAGGCCGGGTGAAAGCGTTCGTGACCGGTGGGGCGGGGTTCATCGCAAGTCATATCGTTGATCGCCTTTTGAGCGGCGGGCATGAAGCGACGGTGTTTGACAACCTTTGCACCGGCTTCAGCGCCAATCTGGAGCACCATGCGGGATCCGACCGGTTTGCTTTTCACCGGGGAGATGTCCTCGACCTCGAAGACCTGAAGGCGCGGATGCGCGGGCATGACACGCTTTTTCATTTTCAGGCGCATGCGGACGTTCGCGGCGGCATTTCGAACACCCGCACGGATTTCGAGCAAAACGTGACGGGCACATGGAACGCCCTTGAGGCCGCCCGCCTCTCCGGAATCAAAACGATCCTCTTTTCCAGCAGTGCCACCGTGTATGGAGAACCGTCGGTCTTTCCCACCCCGGAAGATTTCCCGCTCATTCAAACGTCGCTTTACGGGGCCAGCAAACTGGCCGGGGAAGCCATGCTCCATGCCTATGCCGAATATTTCGGGATGCGGACGGTTCTCTTTCGATTTGTAAGCTGGATAGGCCCCCGATACAGCCACGGCGTCGTTTTTGATTTTGTTAACAAGCTCAGAAAAAACCCGGAAAAACTCGAAGTGCTCGGGGATGGGAACCAGAGAAAATCCTATCTTGATGTGCGGGACGGGGTCTCGGGTATTTTTTGCGCGCTGGATCGGTTTCAAGGCAACAAGGGGATTTTTAATCTCGGGCATGACGACTGCCTGAACGTTCTTGATTTGGCACGGATTGTGATCTCCGAAATGGGGCTTGAAAATGTGGAGATCGTCCCCTCCGGAGGGATCCGCGGCTGGGTGGGTGACAGCCCGTTTGTGCATCTGGATACGGCCCGGATCAAGGCTCTCGGTTGGAGGCCTTCGCTTTCCATCGAAGAGGGAATTCGCGCCACAACGCGCTATCTCATGGCCAATCCCTGGCTGCTGGATTCCCGGAGCTGACCCGTGTTATGCCCTCCCGACACATTTTAACCTAAAAGAGAAAAAGGGAATGAACCACAGAGAGCAAGAGAGCACGGAGGGAGGCATACAAAGGCTTTTGAAGGCTTGATGTGGAATCCTCTTTTGGGTGAGCAATCCCTTTGCCTTGTGTGGTTTCGCAAAACCCATTTCTTCAACTGGTTTCACTCCGTGTTCTCCGTTCTCTGTGGTTCATTTCGGTTTTTAGGTTTAAGAAATGCATCGACGTGCCCGCTGCAACCCCCAGAATGGAGACGATGAGGAACAACCGGACTTCCCCTGCCTCTTCACGAAAGAGAAGATAATTGGCGGGCGCGCGTTCCAATATCTATGAACAACACGATCCTTGTCACCGGCGGTGCCGGATTTATCGGAGCAAATTTTGTCCTTGATTGGATTCGCGATGCGGGCACCCCGCTCGTCAACCTGGACAAGCTTTCCTATGCGGGCAACCGCGAGAGCCTCGCGCCGGTCGCGGCCGACCCCCGCCATATTTTCGTTCAGGGCGACATCGGCGACGGTGCGCTCATCACGCGGCTTCTCGAATCCCACCGCCCGCGCGCCATTGTCAACTTCGCCGCCGAGTCGCACGTCGATCGCTCGATCCACGGCCCCCGCGATTTCATCCAAACGAATATCGTCGGGACATTCGAAATGCTGGAGTCGGTGCGCGGATACTGGAACGCCCTCGACGAAAGCGCGAAGAAGGCATTCCGTTTTCTCCACGTCTCGACCGACGAGGTTTATGGCTCGCTCAAGAAAGGCGATCCGGCATTCACCGAGCTCAACCGCTACGAGCCGAACAGCCCGTATTCGGCGTCGAAAGCCGCCAGCGACCATCTCGTCCGCGCCTACCATCACACGTATGGGCTGCCGGTTCTCACAACGAACTGCTCGAACAACTACGGCCCGCTCCAGTTTCCGGAAAAGCTGATCCCGCTCATGATCGTCAACGCGCTCTCCGGCCGCGCGCTGCCGGTTTATGGCGACGGCCAGCAGATCCGCGACTGGCTCTATGTCGGCGACCATTGCCGTGCGATCCGCAGGGTTCTTGAGGCCGGAAAAGTCGGCGACGTCTATAATGTCGGCGGCTGGAACGAGAAGCCGAATCTCGAAATCGTCCACACGATTTGCGACATCCTCGACGGCATCCGGCCGAAGCCGGACGGGCAATCCTACCGCACGCAGATCACAACGGTTGCCGATCGTCCGGGTCACGACCGCCGGTATGCGATTGATGCCGGAAAAATCGAGCGCGAGCTCGGCTGGCGTCCGGCCGAGACATTCGACACCGGGATCCGGAAGACCGTCCGGTGGTATCTTGAAAACCAGCCGTGGATCGCCAACGTCCAGTCCGGCGCCTACCGCGAGTGGGTCGAAAAAAATTACTCCGATCGGATCGCATAAATCTATGAACAAACGCAAAGGCATTATCCTCGCCGGAGGCTCCGGCACGAGACTTCACCCGATCACCCAGGCTGTGTCGAAACAGCTCCTGCCCGTTTATGACAAGCCGATGATCTACTATCCGCTGAGCACGCTCATGCTTGCGGGCATCCGCGACATCCTGATCATATCGACCCCGCACGACCTGCCGTCGTTCCGCCGCCTCCTCGGCGACGGTTCCCGCTTTGGCGTCTCGTTCGACTATTGCGAACAACCGAGCCCGGACGGCCTTGCCCAGGCGTTCATCCTCGGCGAATCGTTTCTCGGAGAGTGCCCGGCGGCACTGGTTCTGGGCGACAACCTTTTCTACGGCAGCGAGCTCACCCAGGTGCTTGCGGAGGCCGATGCCTGGCGCGGCGGCGCCACGATCTTCGGTTATGAAGTCACGAATCCCACCGAATACGGCGTTGTGGAATTCGATGCCGCGGGCCGCGCGATCTCGCTCGAGGAAAAACCCGCGAAGCCGAAAAGCCGCTGCGCGATCCCCGGACTCTACTTTTACGACGAGCGCGTCGCGGCCCTCGCCCGCTCGCTCAAGCCCTCCCCGCGCGGAGAGCTGGAAATCACCGACCTCAACCGCCTTTATCTCGAAGAGGGAACGCTGCATGTGAAGCGGTTCGGCCGCGGCACCGCATGGCTCGACACCGGCACCCACGAGTCGCTCCTCGAAGCCGGGGACTTCGTGCGCGCGATCCAAAACCGCCAGGGCCTCCGCATCGGCTGCCTCGAGGAAATCGCTTTCAGCAAGGGCTGGCTGACCGCCGACGAACTTGCCGAAGCCGCGGCACGCTTTGAAAAATCCTCCTACGGCACCTACCTCAAAGGCATCATCGAAAGAACCCAACCATGAGAATTGAACCGCTGAAAATCGAGGGGGCACTCCTCCTCCAGCCCACGCTCTACGGGGACGAACGCGGGTTCTTCCTCGAAACCTGGAACCGCAAGGTCTTCGCGGAAATCGGACTTGATGTCGATTTTGTCCAGGACAACCACAGCCGCTCGGCAAAATATGTCCTCCGCGGCATGCACTACCAGGTCAACGGAAAATCCCAGGGCAAGCTTGTCTGGGTCTCGAGCGGCGCCGTCTTCGATGCCGTCGTCGATTTGCGCGAAGGCTCGCCGACGTTCGGACGCTGGGACGGCCGTCTCCTCACCGGGGCCTGCCACGAACGACTCTGGGCGCCTCCCGGCTGCGCGCACGGGTTCCTCGTCGTGAGCGACTTTGCGGACTTCCATTACAAATGCACCGATTTCTATTCGCCCAAGGATGAGCGCGTCCTGCGCTGGAACGACCCGGAAACCGGCATCTTTTGGCCGATCCCGGTCGGCCTCAAACCGCAGCTCGCCGCCCGCGATGCCAACGGCCCCGGATTTTCCGACTGCGAAAAATATGCCGCCGGCACCGACCTCGGCCTCGGGTTTCCCGTCCGGTCGCGCTAAGAGCTCTTTGGGGAGCGGCAAAAACTTCGCGGGGATCCTGTTTTCGATTTACGGATGCGCACGCTCCGAATAGAACATCTTCCGTGGCCCTGCCTCCTGGAATATCCGTCCGTCCCTATCAACCGCGCGATCGCAAAGTCGTGAGGCGTCTTTGTTGCGAGACCGGATTTCTCGGCAAGCCGATTGATCCCGTCTTTGAGGATCGCGATCTCTTTGCCGATTACCTGACCGCCTACTACACCGACATCGAACCCGAATCGTCGTTCGTGCTCGAGCAGGACGGCATCGTGAAAGGGTATCTGCTCGGCTCCCGGCGTCCGCTCCGCCAGCAGTGGCACAGCTTTTTCCACAATATCCGGCTCTTCCTCGTCGGGATGCGGAGGTATCCGCGCTACAACACGGCCACGCGCGAATTCATCCGCTGGATCTTGAAAAACTCCTGGAAAGAAGTTCCCGCCGCACCGCGCCGCACCGCCCACTTTCATTTCAATGTGATCCCCGAGGCCCAGAGCATCGCGGGCACCGCCGTCATGCTGAACGCCTACTTCGATTACCTGCGCTCGCACGGCGAAAAGGCGGTCTTCGGACAACTCGTCACGTTCGAGTCCCGACGGGGGGCCAAAGTTCTCGAACGCTTCGGCTTCCGGGTTATCGAAAAAAAAGAAATCACAAAATACCGGGGCAAGCATCCCGAGGCCGTTTATCTCACCACGGTCATCAAACAACTCACAATCCCGGAATCCCGTCAGGTCGCCGGGCAGTGAACAAGCCCGTTCTCTCTTCTATTTTTTCGGATCCTCGAACAGCTTTTTGAATTGCCCATAGCCTTCCTTGTCGAGATCCGCGACAGGGATGAACCGGAGGGCGGCGGAGTTGATGCAGTAGCGAAGGCCCCCGGGAGCCGGCCCGTCCGGAAAAACATGTCCGAGATGGGAGTGGCCTTTGACCGATCGGGCTTCGGTGCGAACCATCCCGTTCGAGGCATCCGGCTTCTCCTCGACAACGCCCTCATTGATCGTCCGCCGGAAGCTCGGCCAGCCGGTGCCGGAATCAAATTTGTCTTTGGAGCTGAAGAGGGCCTCGCCCGAGATGATACAAACGTAAATTCCGGCGCGATGGTTGTCCCAATATTTGTTTTGGAACGGCGGTTCCGTCCCGCACTGGAGCGTGACGTGTTGTTGGAGCGGAGTGAGCATCGGGGTGGGTTCCGCAGCGACAGCACAGACAAGCGCCCCCGCGAAAACAAGAAACAGCTTTTTCACAACAGAAGGTGGCACGCTACCGGCTCTCCCGCCACTGCCAATTTTCAAGAAAGGCAACTCCGGCGGTTCCCTCAGTCTCTTGGCAACAAGATCCGAGATCCTCTTCAAATAGAGGTTGCTGCCCCTGTGGTCAGCCCATAATATCCCGGTCACACCGGCATTCCCTGGCTTTGTTCAATAACCGTTTTCCCTCTCCATGAGTCTTCGCAAACGCATTCAGATCCTTCTCGCCTTTTTGGTTGGGGTTCCGTTGCTGGTGCTGCTTTTTGAGAGCTATCAGACCGGACGGAGGACGCTGGTGGCGGAGATGAAACGGGAAGCGCTCCAGATGGCGAATCTTGAAACGGCCAAAATGGATCTCACGTTTGAACCGCCGCGCCTCATTGTCGAAGGTCTGGTTCGTGCGGTGGAGACGGGCCCCCAGCCCGACGCGGCCGGCATTTCGAGCCTGCTGCGCCGCACGCTCCACGAAAGCCCGGCCATTTACGGCGTCTGTATTGCTTTTGACCCGGAGCTGACAAGTCTCGGGAGCTTCGCGCCATATCTCTTCCGCAAGGATGGCCGCGAGGTGGAAATGTCGGTTTCGGACTACATGCCCGATGAGTGGTACACGCAGCCGGTAAAAAGTGGCACCGGCAAGTGGAGCAAGCCATACGTTGACGCGCATGTGCATACGCTCATGGTCTCCTATTCGGCGCCTGTCAGACGCAATGGCCGGGTGGTGGGAGTCGCCGGGGTGGATCTTGAACTGGATTACCTGTTGAAGCAGCTCCACTCTCTCAAGCCGGGCGGAGACGGCACGGCTTACCTGGTCAACCGGAAAGGACGCATCCTGGCCCACCCCGACCTCAAGCCGATAGCCGATCTTCCGGGAAACAACGAGTTGAACGAGCTGGTTGGTCTCATGAAACGGGGCGGAGTGGATACCATGTCCATGTTGGATCCTGTCAGCCATAAAAAATCATGGATTGTCGAGTCTCCCATCGACTCCCTGTCAGCAGCCCATGGGGGAGGGGACTGGTCGCTCATTGTAAGCTGGCCGATCGAGAAACGGATGTCCCCCCTGAACGGGATGGTGAGGCGGTTGCTGGTTCTCTACCTGTTCCTGGGGGGGGCCGCGATCTGGTTTCTTAACCGCATTTTTGATGACACCATTACCAGGCCGCTGCGCCAACTTGCCGAGCAGGCCAATAATTATGCCGAAGGAAATTTCAGCCAGACGGATGTGCCCTTGAATGAGGCCCTGGAATTACGGGAACTGGGCCGGTCTCTGAATGTGCTCGGTGCAACCTTGAAGCAAACCAACATCTCAACCACTTTTGTGGATTCCCCATGAATCTTGCCCTGTTGCTGCTCGGTCCGGGGAATCTCTACAAGAGCCGATGGTATTTCACCGCGCTCGGCAGCCTGCTCGCCCTGGTGGGTCTCTTCATCGTCATCGACGCCTCGGACACCGTCACCCTGATCTCTCTGGAAGCCTTTGGATGGGTCATGGTTGTCATCGGTCTCGCCAAACTCGCTTTCGCCCTGCTGGCCGGCGGAGGAGGCATGCCGACGTTTCACAGTTTTCAAGGCGGTGTGTTTGTGATCCTGGGGATTGCCATTGCCGATTATCCCCAACAGTCGGAGAACGCCATCCCCTGGCTGTTCGCCATGGCCTTCCTCATCAACGGGCTTTACCAGACCGTCTCGTCCCTGATCATCCGTTACCCGAATTGGGGCTGGTTTCTTGTCAGTGGAGTCGCTCATCTGATCTTTGGCGGGCTTCTTTTTCTTGAATGGAAACATTCCATTACTTGGGTGGTGCCGCTCTTTCTGGGAGCGGGGCTCATTCTCATGGGGCTGACCACGCTGCGCACGGCCCTGCGACTTGGGCGCTACCTGCAGGGGGAACATGCCGATGAATTCGAGGTGGCGACGCGCTACTTTCTCGACTTTCATGTCGCCGGACGATTCCGGAAAAACTATCTGTCGGGCGAGCCGGAGGCACCTCCCGATGTCAGCAACCGGCATGGCGACCTGCTGATCCATGTCTGGACGCCAACCACGGTGGCAAAATCCCATGTGCACCCAACGATTGTCAGCCGCTACGTGGCGGCGCAGGATAACGAGGGGAAATTTGCCGTGGGGCATTCCGCGCTGGAAATGGGGCCCGACGTCTATATCAGCCATTGCGACGGGGATCCCACCGCATTCGACAATAGCAGCGAGGTCTGGAAAACGCTCCGCAGCAAGGATGCGCACGGAGTTTTCTACCCCTCCTTTGAAGAGGAAATCAGCAGCTACATGCTGCCTTCCGCCACCATCCGGTTCCGGAACTTCAGCGCCGAACAACTCCGGACATTCTGGGCGATGTATCGCCGTGTGACCTGTTATAACTTCACCAATCGCAACTGCTCGGTGGCCGTCGCTCTTGCGCTGGAAGCGGCTCTCATGGGAAGTCTTGGCAAAGGGAAGCGCTTCCGGACTCTGATGTATCTCATGTCGAGCAAAGACCTCTGGGTGGCCCATTTTGTCCGCTGGAAAGCCCGTGAGGCGGTCTGGACGCCGGGGATGATCCTGGAATACGCCGTGGCCTTGCAGCGGGTGGTGGAGGAATGAACCCGCTCCCGGAAGGAAACTCTTCTGCCGTGCGCTCCGACTCGCTGACCGATCATCTTTACGATCTCGGCTTCTTTTTGGTCGAGGTCTTCGCCGCTCTGGAAGTCACAGCGGTAATCGTTGCCAACGCCAGGATCACCGAAGGTCTGGGGCTGCGCGAAGAGGTGTCGAGCTACATCCTCAACAGCTACCTCTACCCGTTGTTTGCGGTCATGCTGGTGATCCTCTTTTTCTCCAAGAGCATCACCCGCGCCTTCAATCCCATGCGATTCTTCATCGCCGGGTTGTTATTGTTCGCCGCAGGCAACGTGGTTTGCTTCGCCACCCATTCCCCGTTCTGGTTCTTTGCCGGGCGCGCTGTTATGGGGGTGGGAGGCGCCATCTCCTTTGCCGGACAACTCTGGACGCTGAGCGTCTTTCACCGGTGGCGGCTCACGCGCACTTTGATCTGGGGGGAATCGGGCACGGCGATCGGTGTTGTCGCGGGGCCGATTGTCGGAGCGTTGTTCGCCCAGTTTTCGGCGGAAGGATGGCGCGATTTTTTCCTGCTGAATGCAGTTCTCAGCCTCGCAACGGCTGCGTTCGCGTATTCGGGACTGCGGAACAGGCCGGTGCCAGCCGAAGAGAAGTTGCCCCAGGGAGATGACCGGCGCGGCCGCAAAATCATCCGGGTGATGACCTCCTGGCAGATGGTGGTTTCGATCCTTGTGGTCGGTTCCGAATACCTTTTTTCTGATTATCTCCAGGTGAAAGCCGGAAAGAGCCCGCTGTTTGTGGGGGGGATGACCGTTCTTGCCTCGATCGGATCCATTATCGGCAGCGTCTGGGCATCCCGCCTGGAGCACCGGATGGAGCAGATCCCCGCACTGACCGCAGCCGGACTTCTCCTTTCACTTGGCGCGCTCGTACCCTGTCTCACCTCGGGCTTCTATCTCCTGTCGGGCATTCCCATTTTTGCCTCGGGCCTTTTCATGGGACTGGCCAGTGTGGCCATCTACGCATCCATCGTTCACTCGTCCGCCCCGGATCAGTTTTTGACCCGTTCCATGGTCTACCTGATGAGCATGCAAATCGGCAATGCCTTGGGCGTTCAGGCGGTGGGGTTGTCTGAAATGTGGCATCTGGGAGTGCTGGGCACGGCGGGACTTCTCGGCTTGCTTCCTCTCGTGTTATCGGTCGGAACCGTGGCCTATATCCGGTTCGGGCAAACAACCGACGGAACCATTTCTCCGGGCAAGCGAAACGGATGCGCCCCGGGCTAGAGCTTTTCAAATAAAGATGTGGCCGTTGATTTGGGAGCGCCGTGGGCTGGTGGGCTGCGGCGGCAGCGAGAAGGCTGTATGAAAACATACTGCCCGAGGTGACGATGCAGCACAACAGCCTGCGCCGCCTCAAAGCGATGGCTGCAGTTTTATTTAAAACGCTCTAGCCCCACCAGACCTTCCGCGCGGAGCGGCGGGCAAATCGCGTTGTCGGCCGGTTCAGTTTGGCCCCGGGCCGTGCCTTCTTGGTCCGAACGGACGTCCTTCTCCGTTCATCCCCGGGCCGTCCCCTCCGCCGCCTTCGAGTCCTCCAATCTTCTTGTCTTTGATCAGATCGGCAGCCTTCCCCGTGGTGTCCACAAGCCATACCCCCCGCCCATTTTGATCGGGGCCCTTTCCGGAGGCAGCAACGAGCGTTCCCGTAAGAACCTTGCTCACATTGCGGCCCTGCCAATTCAGACCATACTTTTTGGAGATTTTTCCGGCATCTTCCTCAAGAACGGCAATCAAGATCCCTCCTCCCGGCCTGTAGTCACGGCGATCCAGCGTCATGGCATGGAAAAAGGCGAGTTCGGGAACCGGACTCTTCCAGTGAACCGGTTTGACAAAGGACACGTCGAGCGTGACCTCCTTGCCTTGAAAGTCGGCTGGAGTGGCCAGAATATAATCCGCCGTGCGCTTCGATTCGCTCGCTTGGAGGAACGGCGCGGCAGCGGCAATGAGGATCAGCAGGAGAGGATGCGATGTTTTCATGACGAACATAAAAACCTCCGGCACACAAAAAGTTGCGGGAAAAATTCCGCGGCCGGTTTTTTGCGCGGGCTGACTTTTGAAAGCCTCTGCATTCCCCGAAACCAAACGCGCCGCCCCCTCTCTGAAGCGTTACAATAAATGTCCCAGCTGGGACATTTATTGTAACACCGGCGAACGCTTGAGGGAGGAGCTGGGGGGGGGCGAAAAGCCTGTGGAAATCACCTCCCGGCGTTCCGGAGCAGCCGGATCTCGCCGGCGGTGTCGGGTGTCCTGAAGACCGAGGTTCCGGCGACGAGGATGCTTGCCCCGGCGGCGATCGAGTCGGCGGCCGTGGCCGCGTTGATCCCGCCGTCCACCTCGATCTGAAAATCCGCGCCGAAAGATTTCCGCCACGCGGCGGCTTGGGTGATTTTTTCCAGCATTTCCGGCAGGAACGGCTGCCCGCCGAACCCCGGGTTGACGGTCATGATGAGCAGGATATCAAACGCTCCGAGAAACGGACGGACGGTTTCGATCGGGGTGGGCGGGCTGATGGCCAGTCCGGCCAGAAGGCCCGCCGCCCGCACGGCAGCCAGCGTGCCGGAGACATCGTGGCTCGCCTCGACATGGGACGTGATCGAAGCGGCAAATCCGGCAAAGCGCGGAACATAAAGATCGGGACGTTCGATCATGAGGTGGACGTCGAGCGGAAGTCCGGTGTGGCGCGAAGCCGCCCCGACAATCGCGGGGCCGAACGAAATGTTATCCACAAAACGACCGTCCATCACGTCGCAGTGGATCCAATCCGCGCCGGCCGCGGTGACGCGCTCCACCTCCAGTCCGAGTTGGCTGAAATCACAGGCTAGAATTGAGGGGGCTACGATGATTTTTCTCGGGCGCATCCACGAGGCAATATCAGTTTTCCGGGGCATTGGGAAACCGTGTTTTCAGAGCGGGTTTCCCGTGGCGGACAACCGGATCGAAATCGGGATGTTGGTTGCCGTCGGGCTCGTTTGGGCACTGGTTCCGCAAGCGCAGGCGGGCGTCTTTCACAGGCGGGACGGCTGTTCCCCCTGTTTTGCTCCGGGAGCATGGCGTCTGTTGATGGCATGAGAGCATCGGCAGCCGGCTGCGCGGCCTTGTCGGAATTACGGATGGCAATTGCCACACCCGCGATGTAGATATTCCGCGTGGATTCCCTGCCGCCAAGAATTTCAACTCTCCCGCACGCACTGTCATGATTGAGGCATGGACAGCGTGGATGGAGCAGAGCATGCACTGGATCCAGCAGAGCGGATGGGTGGGATGGATCTGGTTCATCGTCCTCTACGCGCTGTCGTGCGTGCTGTTTCTGCCGGGCTCGGTGCTGAGCTTCGGAGCCGGCGCGGTCTATGGATTTTGGTCCGGGGCACTGCTCGTCTCGCTCGGATCCGTCGCCGGGGCCACGGCGAACTTTCTGACCACCCGCTACCTCCTCCGCGGTTGGATGGCGCGGCGGTTTGCAAACAGCCGGAAATTCCACGCCCTCGACCATGCGGCGACGACCGACGGCTGGCGGCTGATCATGCTCACGCGGATTTCGCCCGTCCTGCCGCACAGCTTGGTGAGCTGCGCGTTCGGGCTCTCGCGGATTTCTTTCTGGCGCTATCTGTTCGCCTCATGGCTCGGCTTCCTCCCGATCAGCGCCGCCTACGCGTATGGCGGCGCGGTCATCGGCAAGGCCGCGAAGCGGGGAATCCATCAGGGCCCATCGGCCTGGGCTGTTTATGCGGCCGAGCTCGCGTTGACCATTCTGCTCACGGTCTGGATCACCCGCATCGCTCAAAAGGCCCTCCGCACCTGCGCCCCCGAAGTGGCCGAGGCCATCGTCGCCGAGGAAAATCCGGGCGACGAACCCTGTCAAAGGCTCGGCGACCGGTAGAGCCGCGAAAACCCGCGGACATCCTCGTCCGGCATTGTGCCGACTGCAAAGGGAAGGGATTGACGGCTCCCAAGCGACAGTTGCCAAGAACAGCGCAAGAAGATAAACGGGAATGATCGCCATGAGCTCTGCCATCTATCTCGACAACAACGCCACGACCCGCATTGCACCGGAAGTCTTTGAAGTGATGGCCGCCTGGCTGCGCGACGGCTACGGAAATCCTTCCAGCGGATATGCTCTCGGGCGCGACGCCTTGGGCGCGCTGGAGACCGCCCGCGCACAAGTGGCGGCGCTGGCAGGCTGTCGCGAAGACGAAATCCTTTTTACCAGTTGCGGCACGGAATCGATCAACACCGCAGTGCAGGCGGCCCTCGCTCTTGATCCGGACAAACGCCACATCGTCACCAGCACCGTCGAGCACAGTGCCACCATCAAGCTTTGCGAGCATCTCGCCCGGCGTGGCTACGAGATCACGTGGCTGCCGGTCGATTCCCACGGCCGTCTCGACCCGGATCAAGTCGCGGAGGCGGTGCGCGAAGAGACCGCGCTGGTCACGCTCCTGTGGGCAAACAACGAAACCGGCGTGCTTTTCCCCATTCGGGAAATTGCGGAGATCGTCCGCAAAAAGAAGTCCCTGTTTCACGTGGATGCCGTCCAGGCCTTTGGAAAGCTGCCGCTTTCGCTCGAAGATGCGGGCATCCATTTCCTCTCGGCCTCCGGGCACAAGGTCCACGCTGCGAAAGGCGTGGGGGCCCTCTGTGTGAACCGGCGCGTCCGGTTCACTCCGCTCCTGCGCGGCAGCCAGGAAAACGCGCGGCGGGGCGGCACGCAGAACGTCGCCTCAATCGCAGGCTTCGGCAAGGCGGCCGAGCTCGCGGCCGCCCATCTCGACGACCCGGTCATCCGCCAATTTCGCGATGAGTTCGAGTCCCGTATTCTTTCGGTCGTGCCGGATTGCGCCGTGAACGGAGACCGCGAAAACCGCCTGCCCACCACGACCAACATCTCCTTCGGGGGGATCGCCAGCGAAGGCGCGCTCCTCCTCCTCGACGAGCGCGGCATCTGCTGCTCGGCGGGGTCGGCTTGCACGAGCGGCTCGATCCATCCCTCGCACGTCCTCAAGGCCATGGGGTTCTCCAACGAACGCGCCCGCGCCAGCCTGCGGTTCTCGTTCGGCCGATTCAACTCGAAGGACGACATCGCCCGGGCCTGCGAAATTGTCCCCGCCGTCATCGACAAGCTTCGTTCGCTCTCTCCCGCCAACAGCCCGGTGGTTATCGCTGTAAATAAATAAAGGTATCAACCTCGCTTGTTCTTTTGGCTTCTGGCTGCGTTGCGCCTCAGTCACAGAGTGCTTGGGCTATGCTCCTTCGTCGCGCCTTGCCGGAGGCCAAAACTCCTGCGCCATCTTGCCACGTTTATTTATTTACAGCTCCTTATCGCGTGATTCCCCCGCCACCTTTTGCCTTGGGAACTTCAGCTTAAGGAGCGGGGAGCGCTATTCGCCGTTCCCGGTCTTGACTTCGATGATGTCGTGCGGGGCGCTTTCGCGCAGGCCCGCTGCGGTGATGCGGGTGTAACGGGCATTGGCGCGCAGCACCGCGAGATCGGCGGCGCCCAGATAGCCCATCCCGCTTTGGAGCCCGCCGGCCAGTTGCGCCAAAACCGCATCCACCGGCGCGGAAACCTCTTTGAGCGCCTCGACCCCTTCGGCCGCGGATTTTTGTGCGGAGTCCTTGGCGTGGCCGTAGCGGGCGGCACTTCCGGCCTTCATGGCCGCATGGCTGCCCATGCCGCGGTATTGTTTGTAGAACTTGCCGTTGATTTCCATGATTTGACCGGGAGCTTCCGGGCAACCCGCGAGAAGGCTGCCGCAGATGACCGCATGGGAAAGCGTGAGGGCTTTGACAATGTCGCCGGATTTCGTGATGCCGCCATCCGCGAGGATTGTCACCCCGGCATGTTCCGCCGCCCGGGCGCAGACGTAGAGCGCGGTGAGTTGGGGGATCCCGACCCCGGCCACGACGCGCGTGGTGCAGATCGACCCCGGCCCCTGTCCGACCTTCACGGTATTCGCCCCACAGGAGGCGAGAAATTCCACACCGGAGGCGCTTGTCACATTGCCGGCAATAATCGGAAGAACCGGAAACTCCGCACGGATCGCGCGGACAGCCTCCCCCACTCCCCGCGTGTGGCCGTGGGCGGTCGAGACGGCAAGCGCATCGGCTCCCCGCTCGACCAGTGCCCCCGCATGGGCCAACAGCGCCCCGCAGTCCAGTTCCCCCCCGGCGGCGCGCGGCGTGCTGATCGCCGCACCGCAGAGCAGGCGGAACTTTTCATCGCGGGCGGGCTTGGTTTGCAGCGAACGTTCCTGCGTGATCCTCTCGATGTCGCTCAGCGTGAAGAGCCCCTTCAACCTGTCGTTCCGATCCACGACGAGCAATTTGTGAATTCCAATATTTTCGGTGAAAAACCGATCCGCCCGCATGATCGGGTCGTCGCCGAGTTCGTCCTCGCAAATTGTCAGCACGGCTGCCCGCGGGATCATGGCCTCGATCACCCGACGGGGCGCGAACCGCGCGCGCACGCAATGCCCGGGCAGCAGACCAAGCAGGACGCCCGAACCCTCCACCACCGGGAAGGTGCTGAAACTGAAATTTTTTTCCTCGATGATGGCGAGCACGTCGCCGATCAACTGCTCGGGGGAGACTTTGATCGGTTCGCGGATGAGCCCGTGAACATGGTTCTTCACGCGGGACACTTCCGACAACTGGAGCTTCTGCGGCATGTTGTAGTGGATCAGCCCGAGCCCGCCGTTGAGCGCAAGCGCAATGGCCATCCGGGACTCGGTGACCGTGTCCATGTCCGCTGAAACGACCGGCAGGTGGAGGTGCAGCCCGGGTGCCAGCGTGGTTTCAAAACTGGCATCGCACGGCACGATCTCGGAATACAGCGTGGCCAGCGACACGTCATCGTAGGTCAACGCCACACCGGCCTGATCCTGAAAAAACTGATCGGCCCCCCGGTAAAACAAGCGGTCAAGTGACGTTCCAACGGAAGAATCAGGCGTAACAGCGTCCATGATCAATCCTGCCGGAACGCAATGCGCCAACGCAAGCCGGAATTTTCAATCGAATACGTTTTCCCCCTGCCTTCTCTGACGGTATGAAGTCATGCAGCAACCGGCGCTGGGCAAACCGAACGGAATGGTCCACTGTCCCCTGCGGAACCCGTGAGTGCTTGCAACAAGCACGGGTGGCCGAAGGTCCAAAGGTTCGA
>Ga0118677_10005386_pt1 | contig 22434 bp, 19 predicted proteins | sample AliMusrvi5mmetaG_FD_86154 | JGI IMG/M metagenome (GOLD analysis project Ga0118677, IMG submission 86154)
TCTTTGCAGGGCATGAGGAAATTCTACTCTGACCACAAACTTCCAAGGTGAAATGATGCGAAACCGATTAGCAATAGCTCCCTTAGCAGCATTTTTATTGTGCCTTCAGGGCATGTGTGGTGCAACTGCCATCGAGGCAATTCCTAGTTTAACTCCTGACGGCAGGTTTGGAACAAAATGCTACTATAAGCGCGAGAAAGAGGGCGATTTATGTCTTGCCTCTTTTTATGCTGTCTTGGCTGCTCCGGAGAAGTACGACAACCGCTATATTAGCCTTAGAGGCTGACCGAAAAATCGGTTGAGTGATCCCAGTTGGTTGGGATTCCGTCAATCTGCAACGATTCGATGGAGTTTCCGATGGCCTGGACTGAGATCACCCGCGAGAAGTATCGGCGAGATGGGATGCGTTACGCAAGCGACATGACGGATGGGGAGTGGGCGGTCATCGCGCCGCGTCTTCCAGCGGAGTCGCGCCGGGGTCGCCCACGGGAAACGCCGTTGCGGGAGGTTGTGAACGCCATCTTCTACATTGCGCAAAGTTGCTGCCAATGGCGGCTGCTGCCGAAGGATTTTCCGCCCTTTACCACGGTCCAGTACTACTTCTATCGCTGGCGTGCGTGTGGTCTTTGGGCCTCGATCAACCATGAACTGTTGATGCTCACACGAGAGGCTGAGGGCCGCGAAGCAAGCCCCTCGGCCGGAGTGATCGACAGCCAATCGGTAAAGACGACGGAAGCCGGAGGCCCCTCGGGATACGATGCGGGTAAGAAAATCAAAGGTCGTAAGCGTCATCTGCTTACGGATACCGGTGGGCTTCTGGTTGGCAGCGTCGTGCACACGGCCGATATCCAGGATCGTGACGGCGCCCCGGCAGTGTTCGAAAAAGTGCGTTACGCCTTTCCATGGTTGCGGCACGTGTTCGCCGACGCCGCTTATTCCGGCCACAAGCTTGAAGCGGCTCTTGCCTCGCTTGGCCAATGGACGCTGGAAATCGTCCGCCGGAGCGACTTTGCCAAAGGTTTTACGCTGTTGCCGCGCCGCTGGGTTGTCGAACGCACCATCGCCTGGCTCAATCGAAATCGTCGTCTCGCCAAGGACTTTGAAGCCACCATCGAAAGCGCTCACGCATGGGTTATGATCGCCAGCGTCAAGCTGCTCTCGCGAAGATTGGCCAGAGCGTGAAAATGTCACCGATTTATGAGTCAGACTCTAAGTAGCGCCACAACTTGCCGTTCGTCCGTTCCTCTTTACCAGTGTACCTTTTCCTACCTGTGCCAGTTTTGTCGTGAGCTGTGCTCAACTCGGGCGTGCTATTTGCCACATTCAACCTCGTTTAAGGATGCCGTACGGTGATCATCGAAAGAAGCTCTGTAGCTTCTTCGCGAAACGAGGGGGGATTGCATGAAATCGATTTCGCGCCCGTTCGTCCTGCTGGTGCTGTTCGCACCCTTGGCGACCGGCTGTGCTACGTACGAGAAGATCAGTGCGCCACCGGTGGTGTCGCAGCCGATTGCGGTTGTGTACTCGGGCGAGGGCGCGTCGGGCGAGGGCGCCTGAGCGATCCCCGGTCTGAACCCAACAGCACCCGCCGCTTGACCCTCGCGACGGCGGGCACAACAAGGGTGTCCCCGCCAAAGGGATGGCGGGCCGCGCGAAGGGGGAGCCATGGAATGCTTCGAGATCCTCAAACGCGAGCACCAGATGGTCCGGCTCGTCATCAAGGCAGCGCGCCGTGATCTCGCGCGTGCGGCGGAGCAGCACGCCGTCGAGCCCGCCGAAGCCGAACAGCTCCTCGACTTCTTCCGCTACTTCGCCAACTCCTGCCACGACCCCAAGGAGGAGGACCTCCTCTTCGCCATGCTTCACCGCCGCGGCATGGCGTGGGACGGCTACCCGCTGCGTGACCTGGTCGAGGAGCACGCGGAGATGGGCGTAGTCCTCGACTCCGCCAGCGACTGGCTGAAGCCGGCCGAGTCCGGGGACCGGGCGGCTGTCGAAGCGCTCCTGCACGACCTCGGCGTGTATCTCGATCTCGTCGACGCCCACCTCGACAAAGAGGAAGACGAGGTCTTCCCGCTCGCGCTCCAGTGGCTCACCCCGGGAGACCTGGAAGAGCTCGGCGATGCGTTCACGGCCATCGCCTGTGAGGAGCTGGACGAGGGCGTACACGCGTACTACTCGGAACTGGCCCACCACCTGGCGGGCACCGCGGCCTGAGCGGCGCGCGGCGCACGGCGGGGCCGAAGCCCGCGGAAGCTCACCTCGAGGGCCAGGGCGGGGGTGGCGCGATGAGCTCCCAGCCGACCCCGTCCTCGAGCTCACGGACCGCCATCCAGTCGCCTGCCGCCAGTCGCTGCTCGGCGAGGGGCACGAGGACCTGCTCTTCGGTGGCCAGCAACTCGCCGAGCAGATCGAGAAGGCGGGCGCCGTTGTCGACCACGAAGGCGGCGTCGTCGCGGGCGACGGCGAGGCGGAGGCGGCGCAGGTACTCCAAGGCTTCCGCCTGCCGGTCCCCGAGCAGGGCCGCGGGGCCGTGCAGGTCGAGCACCTCGAGCGCGGGGAACCAGGCCTGCTGCTCGCGGCGGAAGCGCGCCTCGACGCCGGACAGCCGGTCCACGAGGCGCGCCACGAGGGGTCGCGCCGCCCTCCAGCGGCGCCCCGAGGGAGATCCTCCCAGTCGATCGAGTACCCCACGGAGGTCGGCGCACAGCGTCTCCACCTGGGCACCCTCGCGCCGCAATGAGTGCAGCGGGTGACCTTCGGGCGGGGCTACGAGCACGGAGTCGGCGGGGAGCCCCGCCGCGCTCTCCATCTCCCGGCGAGCGACCAGACGCTCGGACGCGGCCAGATCGGCGGCCGTCCGCTCGAAGGCGACCCGCTCTACGGGCACGGCGCCGTCCATGACGCGCTCGAGCTCCCTTGCCAGTTCGAGCAGCGACCCGCCGTCCTCCAGGCGGGCGGAGATCTCGCGCAGATCGTCCACACGGTGGTCGTGGCCATCTGCGACCGCCGCGTGGCCCATCACCGCCGGGGCCGCGGCGCCGGCGCGAGTCACCTCCGCCGAGATGTCGCGCGCCAGGCGCCGCCACGTGACGTCCATCGCGAGCGCGACCTCCTCGAGGCTGGCGACGCGCGCCCACCGGTTCCGGCCCTCGGGCGTGCCGAGCCGGCGGAACTGCTCGTTGTAGCCCGTGAGAAAGGCCTCCAGGAAAGGGCAGGTCTCGAGGATGCTCCAGACGGTGGTCCGCGGCCCGAGGACCAGAGCACCCTCTGCGGCGGGCCGATTCACGTCCACGTTCTGGTCTTTCCGGACACGGGAGTCACGGCGGTAGCCTAGCAGCGCTCCTGCCCCGTGGCGTGACCGGGCGGCGCTGGCCGCACGACCGGCACGGTGGTATCCTGCCGCTCCCGTCCCGCACGTCCCGCCGGTCAGCACATCATGAGCATCGTCACCTTCAACAACGTCGAGAAGTCATTCGGTGGACAGCGCCTGTTCACCACGGTGACGTTCTCCATCGACGCCCTCGACCACGCCGTCCTCGTGGGCCGCAACGGGACCGGCAAGACCACGCTGCTGCGGCTCGTGTCGGGCGCCGAACATGCCGATTCGGGCACCATCGCGCGGGCTCGGGGCCGGCGGATCTGGCTCCACGAGCAGACCCCCGAGCTGCAGAGCGACCGGCCCGTCGGGGACTACCTGCTGGAGGCGTTCGGCGAGGCCGTCGAGCTCGAGGCGGCGCTGCGCGCCACGGAGGAGAGCTTGAGCGGCCTCGCCGAGCACAGTCCCGAGCTGCGCGACACGATGCGCACCTACCAGCAGCTGCAGCGCCGCTTCGAGGCGGCCGGCGGCTACGGGTACCGAAGCCGCCTGACCGGTGTCGTCGAAGGCCTGGGCCTGCCCGACGACATGCTCGAGCGCGGCCTGCTCTCCCTCTCAGGCGGCGAGCTCACGCGCGTGACCCTGGCGCGAGCGCTGCTCGCCGACGCCGACCTCCTCCTGCTCGACGAGCCCACCAACCACCTCGACATCGATTCGGTGGAGTGGCTCGAGGGCTTTCTCGCCGACTACCCGCGCGCCTTCGTGCTGGTGACGCACGACCGGCGCCTCCTGGAGAAGGTCGGCCGGCGCGTGTTCGCCGTCGAACACGAGCACGTCGAGGTGCAGGGCGGGGACTTCGCCACCTACCTGCGCGAGAGCGGCGCCCGGCTCGACCTCATGCGCCGCGAGTATGAGCAGGACCTCGAGAAGATCGCGCAGCTGCAGCGTTTCTACGACCGCTTCCACGCCAAGAAGGACAAGGCGAAGCAGGCCAAAGCCAAGCTCACCCAGATCGAGCGCATCAAGCGCGGGCTGCGCGAGCCGCCGAGGCAGACGAAGAGCTTCAAGCTCGGGCTGCCGCAGCCCAAGCCCTCGGCGCGTGTGGTGCTCGAGATGAAGACGCCGGCGCTCAGGGTCGGCTCCGCCGACGACCCCGCCGGCACGCGCACTCTTGTGCGAGATGTCGACATCGTGCTCGAACGCGGCGAGAAGGTCGCGCTGCTGGGCGCCAACGGCTCCGGCAAGACGACCCTGGTGGAGACGGTCGCCGGTCTGCGCAGCCTCGCGGACGGCGCCACGCACCTGGGTCACAACGTCCGCGTCGCCTACTACTCGCAGCAGGGCCGCGAGCTCGAGGAGACCGCGACCTGCCTCGAGACCGTCCTGCCTCTGGTCGGGCACGATGAGGAGCAGGCACGCAAGCTGCTCGGGCGCTTCCAGTTCGGCCCGGACGAGGTGGAGAAGCGCGTCGAGATGCTGTCCGGCGGCGAGCGCAGCCGCCTCCGCCTCCTCACGCTCCTCGTCGGCGACGCCAACTTCCTGCTTCTGGACGAGCCCACCAACCACCTCGACATGGGCTCGGTGGAGGCGCTCGCCGACGCGCTTGAGGACTACACCGGCACCATCCTCCTCGTGACCCACGACCGCCACCTCATCGACCGCGTCGCCACACGCGTCCTCGAGATCCACGACGATGGCCTGCTCAACCACCTCTCCTCCACTCGGTACTGGGAGTCGCGCGCCGCACGACTGGGGGGCGCCGGGAGCGACGGCGAGACCCAAGGCGGCGAGGGCGGCGAGGGCGGCGGCCGTACCGCGGCGGGCGGCGGCGGCCGCGCCGGTTCCGGCAAGACCGGCCGCGCCGGCGCCACACCCGGCCGCGGCGCCGCGGCGCCGGCCGGCGCGGCCAGGGCGCGGCAGGGCAGGGAGACCGCCGAGGAAGCGCGGCGCAGGCGCGCGCGCCTGCGCGCCGTCGAGGCGGCAGTGCTGCGCGCCGAGAAGCGCCTCGGAGAGATCGACGGCGAACTGGCGGAGCCGCAAACGTACGCCGACCGCGACGTGCTCAATCGGCTGCTCGACGAACGCGGGATCGTCGAGGGCCAGCTCAAGCGCGAGTACGCGGAGTGGGAACGACTGGTCGACGAAGCGGGCTGAGCGAGCGCGGGGGCTTGCTGCTCGCTGCCGATGAGCCGCGTCCGGCCGGGCCCTCCTTGTGGGGCCACGTCCGGCCGGGCCCTCCGTGCAGGGCCGCCCCGGCGGGTCCTCCGCGTCACCGCGCCGCGATTGGGCGTGCTAGGCTCGGACGGTGAACGCCGCACCACAGAGGAACGCCGCCGCGCCGGAGGCCGACGCCTTCGCGGCGCCTCTCCCCCAGACTCTGCGGCGCCTCCAGCGGCGCATCCTGGCCTGGTACGCCGGGAACCGGCGGGATCTTCCGTGGCGACGCACGACCGACCCCTACGCCATCCTCGTGAGCGAGGTCATGCTGCAGCAGACCCAGGTCTCGCGCGTGGTGCCCAAGTACGAGGACTGGCTCGCAAGCCTCCCGACGCTCGAAGCTCTGGCCGCCGCGCCTCTTGAGGAAGTCCTGCGTCTGTGGCGCGGCCTCGGCTACAACAACCGCGCCCGCCGGCTGCGCGAGTGCGCTCTGGCGGTCTGCGCCGCGGCCGATGAGGGCCGCGCGGCCGACGAGCGCAGCACGTCCAACGGCGCACTCGCGTCCGGCGAAGGCCCCGCGTCTCGCGGAGCCCCCGCACCCGACGGCGCACTCGCGACCGGCAGGACCTCCGCCCCCCGCAGCGCCGGCGCTTCCCTGCCCCGCGACGTCGCGTCGCTGCGCGCGCTCCCGGGCATCGGCCCGTACACCGCGAGGGCAGTGCTGATCTTCGCGCACAACGATGACGTGGCGGCGGTGGACGCCAACGTCCGCCGCGTGCTCACTCACGAGCTCGGGCTGCCGCAGGACCTCCCCGAGCGCGAACTCCAGGCGATCGCGGATGCGGCGCTGCCACCCGGCCGCAGCCGCGACTGGCACAACGCCCTCATGGACTACGGCGCCCTTGTCCTCACGGCGCGCGTCACCGGGATCGCGCCGCGCACCAGGCAGAGCGCCTTCGAGGGCTCTCGTCGCTGGTACCGGTCGCGACTGCTGCGGACGCTGCTCGACGAGGGGGCGCTCGCGGTGCCCGCCCTCGCCGCGCGGCTCGAGGTCCCCGAATCCGAAGCCGCCGACCTCGTCGCCCTCCTCGAACGCGACGGCCTGGTGCGACGGGAGGGCGCGCTGGTGCGCGTCGCCTAGGGAGGATCACATCGCGGCGCCGCTTGGACAGGGTCCGCCGCGGGTAGCCTGCCCACGACGCGGACAAGATACGGAGGATCGTGATCTACGACGTCGATATCGTCGCGGTGCCAGAAGAGGCGGTGATCAGCCTGCGAGGCCGAGGCCCGCTCGCGGACGTCGGCCGGCGGATGGCCCGCCTGCGCGAACTGGCCGCCCAGGCAGGCTTGGCGCCGGCCGGCGCGCCCGCTGCGCGCTTCTACGCCGACGAGGAGGGACCAGAGCCGGACTACGACGTCTGCCTGCCGGTCACGCTTCGCACTGACGGCTCGGTACCCGACCGCGTGGAAGAGGCGCGCGGGGAGCTGATCCCGCTCCATCACGTGCTGCAGGCCACGCACGTGGGCCCGCACGGTGCCATGCAGGACGCGTGGCGGGCGGTGCGCGAGGCCGGCGACGCCCTCGGCTACACCCAGAGCGGGCCGGTGACCGAAGTCTACGTCACCGGCGCCGGCTCGGGCGCGGACCCTGCGAGCTACGTCACGCTCGTGCGCCTGCCCTACGCGCGCTGACTCTCAGGTGCGGAACATCGTGAGCAGGAAGACGAGCTCTCCTTGCGCCTGGACCGCGTGCTTGAGGTCGGCCGGCATGTAGAAGAGCTTGCCCGTGCCGGCCTCGTACTCCACGCCGTCGAGGACGACGGTGCCGGCGCCGTCCAGGATCTGGATCACGGCCGGCACGCTGGCGGTGTGCTCGCTCAGCTCCTGCCCGGGAGCGAGTGTGAAATGGACGATCTTGTGATGCTCGTTCTCGACGATCGACTTGCTCACGATGCCCTTGTCGGCTACCTCGGTCATGCTCGCCAGGTCGGCGACGATCGGCGCCTTCGTGTCCATGCGGACCTCCTCGGTCATCTGCCATCAGGCCGCGCCCGGCCCACTGTCATCACCGTACCCGCCCCGCGCGCGGGCCGACCTTGACCTTGGTCAGGAGCGCCGTTTGACAGAGCGGGTTCCCGGGCATATAGTTTGTGCCGGATTACACAATATGGCATGTTTTATTATGGAGGAGGGTCGCACTGATGGTTCGAGTTCTTCCCACGATCAAGCGCTTTTTCGAGGGCACGGCCAGCGTCGTGACCAGCCCCCTGGGTGAAGCTTTCGGTCTCCAGAATCGCAAGGATTTCATGGCAAACGACCTGACCGGCACTGCCCGTTTCTACGGGCGCTGAGCAGAGAGGCGGCGGGCACCATGCAGAACAGAGTACTCCGCTCGATCGGCCGTTTCTTCGCCGGCACCGGTGACGTCGTGGGGACTCCCTCGGGAGACGCCCGCGGCCTGGTCCGCGTCTACATAAGCGACGCCGACACCGTCTCGCGAGGCCGCAGCTTCTAGCCAAGCGAGGAAGAGCACGAAGATGCATCCGAGCCGGTAAAGGCTACCCCCCAGCCCTCCGGCCTGCTGCAAGGCCTCCCGCCTCCTTGGCCCGGCCCAACCTCCAGGGATCAAGGCGGGAGGCCTTTTCTGCGTCCGGAGGCCCATGAGGGCAGCGCTTGCGCAACGAGCCGGGCCTGCCGATACTGACTCCCAGCATGGCGTCCACGGCTTCCTCATCCTCCGACACCTCAGCCGGCCGCAAGCCATGGCTCTACGCGCTCTGGTACGTCGAGTCGTGTCTGGCGTTCGCCGTCGTGTGGACCCTCATGGGCGACCGCACGCCACGCACCCTGATCGAGGTGGCGGCGTTCCTGCTGCTGTGCGGTGCCGCGTTCAGCGCGCCGGCACTCGCACTGCGCGCGGCATTGCTCCGCATCGGAGCGGGCGCCGGCGCCCGCGTCAGGTCGCTGGAAGCGTTCCTCGTCCTGGCGGCCGGCGGGGCGGCGGCTGCCCTGAGCACGGCGAGCGGCTGGGCCGCCATCGTGTGCATCCTGCTGGTCGGGAACGCGCTGTGGGCGCTGGAGCTGGAGTCGCGGGCCGCGAAGCGCGGCCGCGGCGTCACTTCGTGAAGCAGGCCGGGTACCGTCGCGGCTTGTGCTTGCGCCGCCGGTAGGTGTGCGCGAGCTCGAGGAAGATCCCGACGTCGCGCTCCAGGTCGCCCTGGGTGCCGTCAAAGTAGAACGTGCGGATCGGCATGTTGTCGAGATCTCTCTGGAGCGTCGGGTACACGGCCTCTGTGACGATGCCGTTCATGCAGGTGAACGGGCTGATGTCGATGATCCCGTCGGCGCCCTTCTCGTGGAGGTAGATCGCCTTGCCACTGCTCAGCACCATCTCGCCGAGGGCGCCGGTGTAGGGCAGGTACGGCTTGCTCATCTCGAGGACCTCTTTGACGTCCTCCGGCTCCTCGTACCCCACCAGGTCCTCCGCGAAGGGGCCGTACAGCGCGTGCTCGTCGGCGCGCATGACCTTGTTCTTGAGAAAGCGCACGGCGTTGTCCTTGGAGATGCGCCGGCCCTGGTCGATGAGCCGCCGGCGCTGCTCGTCGTCGGTGTACCAGACCCACTCGCCGATGTCCGAGAGCCAGCACTCCCCGCCCTGCTCCTCCACCACGCGGATCAGGTCGAAGTTGGAGAACGTGTTCTGGCGGCAGAAGATCTCGCCCACCACGCCGATGAGCGGCCGCGAGCGGTCGTAATCGGCGGGGACGGCGCGGAACCGGTCGCGCGCCCGCAGCATGGCGGAGGCGGTGGCGGCGAGGCGTACTTTGTGCGAGACGCCGTTCGAGCTCAGCGCCGCGCCGGCCTCCTCGAGGCTCTCGAGGTACGCGGCGTCGGCGCTGCCCCTTTCGCGCTCGTAGGGCCTCGTCTTGAGGAGCAACTTCATGAGGATGTCCTGCGCGAGCACGGCACGCCACGCGGTGCGGATCAGGTCGTTGGAGTAGCTTCCGATCGAGGAGTAGCCGTCGCTCGACGTGATGCTGATGATGGGCACGTCCGTATAGCCGAGCTCATCGAATTTGGTCCGGATGAGGTGCAGGTACTGGCCGAACCGGCACGGGCCGGGTGCGGACGGCATCAGGAACGCGACGTTGTCGCGGCCCTCGTCCTCGATGATGCGCAGGAAGTCGCCGATCGTGATCTTCTGCGGGTAGCACTCGTCGCCCGACGTGACCTTGCTCCCGAGCTCGAGCGTGCGCTCGTCCGAGTCGCTCGTCGGCCACGCGTCGAACCCGATGGAGCGGATGGCCGCCGCGAGCAGGTAGCTGCCGCCGTAGGGCATCTGCGGCAGGTACAGGCGGCGGCCCTCGAGGCCGTTGTCCTTGATCGCCTGCTTGATCTGCGCGTCCTGGACGACGCCGGAAGCGATACCGCGTTCGCTAGTCGACGACAACGGCCACCTCCTCCACGGCTGCGCAGGCGCACTCTTCGTCCGCCTGGGACCACCAGCGCAGGAAGCCCTTGCTGTCGAGGTAGGCCTCGCAGCGGGTCATCGCGCCGGCGTCGTTCTGGTGCTCGTCGAACTGCAGCGTCAGGAACGGCTTGCCCGAGGCCTGGCGCACGTAGTGCTTGATGTACGAGTCCGGGCCGCACTTGAAGTTCGTCATGTAGATGAGGTGCAGGTTGTCGCGCTCCTGCACGAACGTCGCCGCCTGCAGGATCTTGCGCCCGTAGTTCCAGTACATGTTGGGCACGATGGGCGCGATGTCGATTCCCTTGATGGGCAGGAAGTCGAGCGGGATCACGTTCACCCCGTAGAACTTGCGCAGCTTGCGCGGGATATCCATGTTCACGCCCTTGTCGTACATGTTGTACGGCCGGCCGATGAGCACGATCCCGAGCTCGCCCGAGCGCTCCAGCGTCTCGAGCGCTTCGCTCCCGGCGGACAGGAGCGCCTCGCGGAACTCGTCCTGCGCCGCGTAGGCGCGCTCGAGTGCGGCGCGCAAGCGCCCCTTGCTGACGCCGAGTTGCCCCGCCATCTCCGCCATGTCGCGCACGAGGCCGGCGCGGCCCTCGCGGAACATCACGCGCGGCGTCAGGAACTTGTCGCGATGCTGCTCGATGCCGGGCGCCGTGCGCACCACGAACGGCAGCGTCTGGCCCCAGGGGCAGGCGTGCGAGTTGTACTGGGTGAACTCGGTCTCCTCGTTCACCTGGTTGGGCACAAAGACCCAATCGACGCCCTGCTCGAGCAGCCACTGCACGTGGCCGTGGGCGACGCGGATGGGGAAGCACGGCTCGGCGACGGTGAGGTCGACGCCCGCCTCGCGGATCTGCTTGTCGCTCTCCGGTGAAAGCACCGGGCGCAGGCCGAGCTCGGCGAAGAACGTCGCCCAGAACGGCAGCCTGTCGTAGGTGTACATCGCGCGGGCGAGACCGACGGTGGGCGCCGTCTCCGGGAGACGCGCGCGCGCCGCTTCGTAGGGCGCCATGAGGCGCTCCTCGCGGAAGGCGACCAGGTCGGCGATCACGGGCTCCTTGTCGACCTTTGCCGGCTTGCGGTAGCGGTCGGAGCATTTGTCGCCCCAGTACGTCTTCTGACCCTCGATCGTGAACTGGCGCACGTCGCACTCGTTGGAGCAGGCCTTGCAGACGAAGTCGACGACCGTGTAGTCCACCTCGCCCAGGTCCCAGCCGCGGAACGACGTGGGCTCGCCGGTGCGCTGCATGCGCTCGCGGGCCAGCAGCGCCATGCCGAGCGCACCCATCACGCCGTTGTGCGGCGGGACGATGATCTCCTTGTCGAGGATCTGGCTGAAGGCGGCGGCGACGGCGTCGTTGTAGGCGGTGCCGCCCTGGAAGAAGATGCAGTCCCCCACGCTGCGCTCGCGCACGAGACGGTTGAGGTAGTTGGTGGCGATCGAGAAGGCCAGACCGCCCACCAGGTCCTCCCGGCGCGCGCCGCGCTGCTGGTAGGCCATCACGTCGCGCTCCATGAACACGGTGCAGCGCTCGCCGAGGCGGATCGGCGCCGGCGAGCTCAAGGCCAGCTCGGCGAACTCGTCGATGATGTTGATGCCGAGCTTCTCGGCCTGCTCCTCCAGGAAGGAGCCCGTGCCCGCGGCGCAGGCCTCGTTCATGGCGAAGTCCACGACGATGCCGTCCTGCAGGCTGATGAACTTGGAGTCTTGGCCGCCGATCTCGAAGATCGTGTCGACCTGGCGGCCGATCTTGCCGCTGATGAAGTCGGCGCCCGTCTTGTGGGCGGTGATCTCGTCGGTGATGATGTCCGCCCCGCACAGCTCGCCGATGAGCTCGCGCCCGGAACCGGTGGTGCCGACGCCGAGCAGGTTGATGCGGGCTCCCAGCTCTTCGTGGATGTCTGTGAGCCCCTTGCTCACGACCTCGACCGGCCGCGCGTCCGTCTTGGTGTAGATCTCCTTGATGACGCGGCCTTCGGGGTCGATGAGGACGAGGTTGGTGGACACGGAGCCGATGTCGATGCCCATGTACGCGTCGACGACCGCGTCCGGACCGGCGAATTCGAAAGGGCGCGCCATGTCGCGCAGAAGCACGACCTTTGCCATCGAGAGCGGCTCGGTGACGGGGAACTCCGCGGCGGGCAGCCGGCTGGCGTCGAGCCCGCCGACGGCGGCGGAGCGGGCGTCCTCGTAGTCCGCCTCGATCAGGGCGGCGCCCACGGCGCCCACGGAGGCGTGGAACTCCGGCACGAACAGATCGTCGTCGTCGAGGCTGAACGCCTCCTCGAGCGCCTGCACGGCGCCCTTGTTGGCGGCGACGCCACCGATGAAGGCGATCGGCGCCTCCACGACCTTGCCCTTGGCGATCGTACCCTTGAAGTTGCGCATCACGGCGTCGCACAGCCCGCGCAGCACCTCGGGCGGCTCGTAGCCCTTCTGCTGGGCGTGGATCATGTCCGACTTGGCGAACACGCTGCAGCGGCCGGCGATACTGGCGGCCTTGCCGGCGTCGAGCACGATGTCGCCGACGTCCTCGATGTCGTACAGCAGGCGGCTGGCCTGCTGATCCATGAACGACCCGGTGCCGGCGGCGCAGTCGCCGTTGGTCTGATAGTCGGCGATGCCGGCGCAGCGCGCCTCCTCGCCGGCCTCGAGGCGGATGAACTTCGATGTCTCGCCGCCCATCTCGAAGATCGTCCTGGTCCCGGGGTGCAGCGCGGAGATGCCGCGCGAGATGGCCTTGAACTCGTTCTCGAAGCTCGCTTCGAGGGCGTTGCCGATGAGCCTGCCGCCGGACCCGGTGACGCGTATCCCGGCGATCTTGCCCTCGGGCAGGACGCGGACCAGTTCGCCCAGGAGCGTCTGCGTCGCCTCGCCGGGGCTGCCCTTGATGCGCCGGTATTGAGCCACGAGCACAGGACGGCCCTCGACGGCCGTGAGCCCGCTGTCTGGCGTCTGGAACAACGCAGGATGGTCGGCGAGCAGCTTCGCGTACAGATCGTGGTCGTCGGGCTCGCCGGCGAGCGCCGCTTTGAGGCTGATGCAGCCGATATCGATACCGAGAGATGTCATGGGTGGATGACGCGTACCTCCTGCGGGCGGAGCCCGCCTCGTCAGCTTCAAAGACTACCGTTCCCGCGCGAGGCCCGCAAGTCGGGACGGGCATAACACGACTATTCTACTCCTCTTTATCGGTCAACGCCGACCGGGGCCCGAGGCGGACTCGCCACGACCGTCCGACGGCGTGCAGACGACCGCCGACCCGCCGCTGCCGTGGACCGCCGCCCGCCGCCGCGGCCGCAGCAGCAGCTGCGGAGAACGTCTCCCCCGCGCGCCCGCCGACGTCACCCCGACGACCCCATCGTGACTCTGTAGGGCCGGCCGGCGCGCCACTAGCATGCCCCCATGGCGCGCCGGCCGGCCGCTCTCAGCCAACTTCACCAGTGGGGGGCAACCGTGAACGAAACCACCACGCTCACCAATCGTGAGCGCCGCGAGAACGTCGCATTCCTGAGCCAGGCGTTCGCCGCAGACCCGCACCTCCCGGCCGAGGTCCTCGACGCCGACGAGCGCGCCCGCTTTATCGCCGAGCCCGAGCAGCAGGGCGGCATCTTCTTCAAGCTGCTCTGCTACGGGGCTCTGGCCGCCCAGCCGGCGCCCGAGTCGGTCGTCGACGCCGACTGGCATCGCATGGAGGCCGCCGGCGTCGTCGAAGCGCTGTTCGCCGGCGAGTTCGACCTGACGCGCTACGCCGTGGACCCTCCGGTCTCGCGCAGCGACAGCAAGGGCAAGATCATCGACTTCGCGCGGCTGGCGGAGGCGCGCGACACGTGGCAGGGCCTCCTTCCCGCGCCTGCCGATCCGGACGTCGCCGTCGACGTTCTCCACGCGGCCTCCGGTGGCGCGCTCAAGTCGCGCGCGTTCTGGAGCGTGCGCGAGATGCGCCGCCTGGGCCTTTGGGACGACGCGGCGCTCGACTCCTACGCGTGTGTCCCCGACGGGCGGGTACGCAAGCGGGCGGTGCGCATGGGCCTCATCGACCTGCCCGAGAAGGCCGACACCTTCGCCGACATGAAGGCCGTGTCCAGGGCGCTGCATGCAGTGCTTCGCCTCGGGGAGGCGCCAGACGGCGCCTTCGACCTCCCCGTGAGCTCTGCCGCCCAACGCTGCGAGATCTGCGACGCGGCCCGGATGGCCGCCTGCCCCATGCCGCACTGCCGCTGGCGGCGCGAGCACGCCGACGCCTGACCGCTAAGACCCCTCAGGGGCCGGGGGCCGGACTCGCGCCGGCCCCCGGCCTCGTGCGGGGCCGCGCGGCCGTCAAGGCGTCGTCCCTTCCGCGTCCGGCTCTTCTTGTGATGTCAGGTACAAACCCCATGGCCGTCTGGGGCGACGCCCCGATGCTCTCCCGACCGCGACAGGGTGATAACTACTATAGGAGTCGGTTGGGAGACTCCCCTCCAAGAGAAAGGGGGCATCATGAGCGTTTGGCCGATCATCGCGTGGATCGCACTCGCCGCTCTTACGGTGCTCCGCGTGGCCTTGGTAGTAGGCGTCATCGTCGTCGTCGTCGCGATCGTGCGCGGCGTGCGGGCGTACGACCCTGCCGCACACACTCTCTGACCCTCGGCTCCGCCCGGCAAGTGCGCTCGGCGGGACCGAGGTTCAGCGTACCTTGACGGCGGTGCTCACCGCTGATGACTGCGTGTTCCCGCCCTGATCCACCGCCGCGAGCGTTAGCGCGTACGCGCCGCGGGCGGGCGGCATCCAGACGACCACGTGCCCCACGCCCTGCTTGACCCAGCCCAGCTTGATCGTCACGGGAGCGATAAGCCCCGGCCCGGTCACGGTCGCGGTCACGCGGACGGTCGGACTGTACCGGTCGCGAACGACATAGTGCACTCTTGCGCCGACGCCACGGGCCACCGTCAGCGTCGCCGGCGCGACCAGCCGGGGACGCACGGAGTCCACGCCAAGCGGGGCCTGCGCCGTCGTCGTCCCCAGGCTCCCCTTGGCTGTGACTCGCACCGTGTAGTCCCCACTGGCGATGTACCCGCCGCTGTCCAGCTTCCCGTCCCAGGTCAGGGTCTGCACGCCGGCCGCCGCGCTGCGCGAGCGCAGCGTCACCAGGACCGTGTCGCCGCGCAGCACCGCGACCTTCGTGTCCGCGGCTCGCGTCAGCGTGAAGCCGATCGTCGTCGCGTCCTTCACTCCGTCGCCGCCGGGAGAGATAGTGCTCGGCTCCACAGTCACTGCCCCGAGAGTCCTGTCCACGGCGACGTCGCGGCCGACGGTCGCACTGTTGCCGGCGAGGTCACGCAACTCGACGGCGAACGAGTAGCGGCCCTCCGGCGCCGCGACGAGTCCGCCTCCGCTGAGGACCATCCCGTCCCAGGACACGGTCCGCGACCGCGCAGCCACGGACGTCCAGCCTGTGAGACGGCGCGCGACCTTCCCCCCGCCGTTGAGGATCGAGACTCGTGCCGTGCCGTTCTCACTCGGCGCGAACGTCAGCGTCGAATGATCGTTCGCCGAGTCCACGGCCGGATTGAAGGCCGCCGGAGCGACCGCAGCACGCGCAAAGGTGGGCGGAGTCAGGTCGAGGCGGATGTCCGCCGTGGCCGGCCGCGCCTCGCCGTGCGCGGACGTGGCCGTGGCCGTCAGGGAGTACGTGCCCTCGGGCAACAGCTCGCCCTGGTCGTTCTTGCCGGCCCACGTGAGTGACGCGGAGGTCCCGTTGCCGGTGGCCCGCCGCACGAGCGCGCCGCCGGCGTCGCGGATGGAGATCGCCCAATCGGCCGCCTCGGATATCGTGAACGCGACCGTCGTCTTGTCCTGGACGCCGTCGCCGTTCGGGCTGATCGCGACGTTGCCGATCGTCGGCGAGTAGATCTTGGGCTGGCCGATGCCGGCGACGGCCTTGCGTATGGCCGGCAGCAGCGCGTAGAGGGTGCTGCCCGGGCAGTCCGTGTAGTTGGCCTGCCGGTGACCGGCGATGGCCGGGAACGTCACCCGCTCGCCGGTCTGGAACTTCTGACCATACCCGCACGTGAGGGTGCCGGTCCCGAGCGGATCCACGTGGTGCATGTCGAGCTTCCAGGCGAGCAGCCGTTCGAGCGCCGCCACCGCCGCCGGCGGAGGCGTGGCGCTGACGAACGTGCCCATGATGGACACCCCGGTGCTGCCCGTGTTGAAACCGAGCACCTGCGCACCGATGACGCCTTTGGTCACACCGCCGTACCGGCCCTCGTAGATGGTCCCGTAGCGGTCGATGAGGAAGTCGTAGCCGACATCGCTCCAGTGCAGCGACTTCGTGTGGTACGCGTAGATCGCCCGCACGATGGACGGCGCCTGAGCGGGCGTGTAATCGTTGCCGCTGTCGGTGTGATGCACGAACGCCATGAGCACCGGGGCGTAGCTGGGAGTCCCGCCGCGCCACGACTCGTCGGCGCCCCACTGTGCTCTGGTCACGATCTCGGGCCGGGTCGTCATCGCGCTCACCGGAGGCGTGAGCTCCAGCCCGGCGACCGTGCACGCGACCCGGCGCAGCACGCCGATGACCGCGGCGCCCGCGTCGGCGTCCTCGGCGCTGTTGATGGTCACCAGATGGACATCCCGCAGCCGCAAAGGCTCGGGCGCGCTGCCGCCGGCGGCTCGCGCCTCGACCTGGACGTAGCGGCCGGCGCCGGTCCAGACCGCCTCGATGAAGGCCTGCGGGCGGCGTGCGGAGGCATCGTTCACGACTTCGAGACCCGACGAGTACCAGGAGCTCCAGGTCACGCCGTCCTCGCTCGTGCGCAGGCGCACGACCACGCCGCCGTGACGCGCCGGGGGCCGACAGGTCAGGCCAAGCGCGGTGAAACGCATGCCGGCATCGAGTGTGACCGCGCTCGCCGAAGAAGTGAGCGTGGCGGCGGACGAAGCACTGGGGCCGGTGTGCGCGCCAGAGCGGGTCGCACCGTGAGCGGGCTCGACCGGCAAGTCGCTCTGCAGGGCAAGGTCGTGAGTGCGTACGGCAGGCGTGCGCATCCACGCCGCGACGGCATCACTCACCCGCGGCGCCAGCCAGATGGCCGCCATCGCCGCCAGCAAGGCGAGGGTGAGGACGGCCGTCGCGCGGACGGCGCGCTTGTGGGGGTGAGGTCTCGCCATGGGGGTCCTGGTCCCTGCAGACTCAGTTTCGACAGGGTAGCACGAATCCCTCAGACGGCCGCGAGGCGCCTGTCGAGACGTCCGCAGGCGCCGTCCAGAGAGAACGAGTCCGTGCGCCGCAGGGCCCCCCGGACGAACGGCGGGCGGGGCGGCGCTTCCGTGCCGCCCCGCCCGCCGCGGGTACCCGAGTGCCGTGAGCGACGCTACGCGACGGGCGCCGGATCGCCCCCGCGCTCGCGGCTCGCCTCGGTGCTCATGCACTCCCAGATCGGGTTGTACACGCGATTCACCTCGGCGGAGTACTCGTCGAGCGGTCCGCGAAGCTGGGTGAACATGCTCTCCGCTCCGGGGTGCGTGGGGTGAGCGCCGGTGAGCTCCACGATCTCGCGTGACATCATCGGATTGTCGATGAGCATGCAGGGCATCAGCAGGTTGTGGTTGAAGGGCTGCCGCCTGCGGATCTCGCGGAAATACGATGAGTTGAACGCCTCGAGGAGACTCACGTCGCGGATGTTGTCGGTCGCGAAGTGGGTGAAGATGCACGGCTCGACCCAGCCCTCGCTGTTGATGTGCACGTAGTGCCTGCCGGCGATGCAGCCGTGGACGTAGGGGGCGTCGCCCCAGAAGTCCACCGGGAACAACGGCTTGGTGTCGCGGATGCGGCCGATGCCGAGGCGGAACTCGTTGCGCTCCTCGGGCGTGAGCATCATCTCGGTGCTCGGGTCGCGCCCCACGGGCATGTACAGGAAGTGCCAGCCGAGCATCGCGCCCTTCTCCACCAGCGGATCGATGAACTCGTCACTGAGCAGCATGCGCCAGTTGTTGCGAGCCACCGTGACGGAGTAGCCGAAAAGCACGCCGGCCTCGCCGAGGTGGTCCATGACGTCCATGACCTGCCGGTGCACGCCCGAGCCGCGACGACCATCGGTCATCTCGGGCGTGCCCTCCACGCTGAGCATGGGGGCGATGTTGCCCACCTTGGCCAGCTCGTCGATGGTGTCGTGATCGAGGAGCGTGCCGTTGCTGAACACCTGGAAGTAGGCGTCCTTGTTCTCGCGCGCGAAGTCGAGCAGTTCGTCCCACATGAACGGCTCGCCGCCGAGCAGCGTGAACAGGTAGACGCCCATGTCGTTGCCCTCGTCCACGATCTTCTGCATCAGTCCGCGGTCGAGGTCCTGGTCTGGGGAGTACTCGGCCGCGTAGCAGCCGTCGCAGGAGAGATTGCAGCGCATGGTGGGGCTCATGAGGATCGTCGTCGGCGCGGCAAACCCGGTCTCGTCGATGAGCTCACGCCGCTTTGCCACACCGCGAAGAAGGTTGTTCACGATAAGACATTCGATGAAGCGGTCGCGGCAGCGCGGGCTGAGCCTCGAGGTGACGTGCTTGGCGATCGTGAGCGCCGGGTGGTCGTCCTTGACCTTCTCGGTAACGAAACGCACTGAGCCTTTGTACTGGTCGGGGGTGATCTTCTCGGCCAGCTGGAACGCCCTGACGATCTTGCGCTTGTCGTCACTGGACGCCAGCTTGAGCATCTGGTTGATCACCTGCCTCTGCACCGCGGTGTAGAGGCCGTCCGTACGGCTCATGAGCACCCTCCCTTCTCCGGGCGCGCCCCTGCCCTGGGGACACGCGATATCAGGGTGACGAGGTCTGGCCTCAGAGGACTTGAGCAAGACCCTGGGCAGCCACGGTCTGAGTCTACCACCCGGCCGAACCAAGGCCGGGCGACTCGGCAGGCGCCTCGGAGAGAGCGGCGAGACGAAAGACTCGGCCGCTCCGGAACGTTATGGGGATAGGTAGCCGTCGCCCTATGGGGCGGCGGCGGACGCCTCCAGCTGCCAGGCTGGGTGATAGGCCGCCCGCGCCAGACTGCTCCACACCGGCGCGGGCGGCCCTCTTGATCGCCGAAAAGCACCGCCGCCGCGGGGGAGTGTATCCGCGGTGGCGACACTTGATGTGCCTTTTCGTCTACTAGTCCTCAACTTTGGCACGCGCGAGGCCGATACGGACAGAGAACGAAAAGGGCAAACCTGCCGTGAGGCAGGGACGCAAAGCCAGAGGTCTTGGATGATCAAGATAGCTCGGTTGCCGAATCCGATCTTCGCCTTCGCGAACCTCGCGTTCAGCCCAAGCCTCAAGCTCGCGTCCCGCAGGCTCACCACAGGCGAGCCCCCAAACGTCCACCGGCCCTGAGCAAGCCGGTAGGCCCAAGGAGGACTGCTGTGGAGGCGATTCAGATGAGCAAGAGGTTCCTCATCCTGGCCGTCGTGCTGCTCGGTCTCTTGGCCTTGCCGGCCTCGGCATTGGCCACCGGACAGCTCGACAACCCAAAGATCGATTCGAGTGTTCAGACCGTGGTGGATGCTACCGGCGGCAATCAGGCCGTGCCGGTCATCGTGTACGCGCCGAACAGTCTCGGCAGCGTCGACGCCGTGATCCCACTGGGCGTCGACACGACCGACGTCCCCTTGGTCGACGGCGTCGCCGCCTCACTCACCCCAGACGTGATCGCCAATCTGGCGAATCAGCGCTACGTGACGGGGATCGTCGCCGATAACCCGGTGTTCGGGCTCGACTTCGGCTCGTCCATGGACATCACGAACCTGGCCATCGGCCTCGGCAGTGTCGCCTCGCCGGCCAGGGGTGGCCCGAGCGGCAGCGGTGTGGGCGTCGCCGTGCTCGACACGGGCGTGACGACGAACACCGATCTGGCAGCAAGCCGTATCGTGGGCTGGAAGGACTTCGTCAATGGCGGCACGACTCCGTACGACGACGCCGGCCACGGCACGTTCATCGCCGGCGTGATCGCCGGCGACGGTACCGCGTCTCTCCCGCTGGCCAGCGGCGGGAAGGCCACGATGCAGTTCCGCGGCGTCGCCCCAGCGGCCAACATCGTGGGCATCAAGGTCCTGGACGACACGGGGACCGGCCGCTCGTCGACGCTGATCGCCGGCATCGCGTGGGCGATCGCTCACAAGGACCAGTACAACATCCGCGTGCTGAACCTGTCCATCGGTGGAGATCCCGTAGGCCCTGCCAGTGTCGACCCGGTCGACCTCGCCTGTGAGGCCGCAGTCCAGGCAGGCATCGTCGTGGTGGCCGCCGCCGGCAACGAGGGCGACTTCGGGATGGGCGGCGTGGTGGCTCCCGGCAACGACCCATACGTCGTCACCGTAGGGGCCACGGACACGCAGCAGACCGCCAGCACAAGAGACGACACGATGGCCGCGTACAGCTCCTGGGGACCGACGCTGTTCGACGAGTACGCGAAGCCCGACCTCGTCGCCCCGGGCAACCGCGTGGTCTCCCTGCGCGTGCCCGACTCCTTCATCGACACGAACTTCCCGGCCAACCTGATCCCGGTCAGCACGTACATCCCGACCGCGTCAGCGGACGCGGTGCCCAGCTACCTCATGCTCTCGGGCACCAGTTGCTCCACCCCTCTGGTGGCCGGCGCGGCGGCGTTGATGCTGCAGCAGAGCCCGGATCTGACTCCCGGCACGGTCAAGTTGCGGCTCATGGACTCGGCCGACCCCGTCGCGGGAGCCAGCCAGTACCAGGAGGGCGCCGGCAAGCTGGACGTCCCCGGAGCTCTCTGGGACCGGGTGGTCGCGTATGGAAACGGCAGCAGGAGCGGCATGTCCGCAGACCTCGGCAACGGCCTCAGGATCCTCACGCCCGACAGCTATAATCGGTGGATGGAGCGGGTCGGGGCATCGTATGGATGGACGCCCTACAACTGGCCGACGGCATGGAAGAAGTTCGCTTGGACGAAGTTCGCCTGGACCAAGTTCGCCTGGACCAAGTTCGCCTGGACCAAGTTCGCCTGGACCAAGTTCGCCTGGACCAAGTTCGCCTGGACCGAGCTCGCGGGGACCGAGTTCGCGGGGACCAAGTTCGCCTGGACCAAATTCGCGTGGACAACGCTGATCGAAGGACAGTAGCGACCAGCGTTCGTCCAGACGCGGCAGACGTCAGCGAGACGGCCGTGCGGAAGCGCACGGCCGTCTCGCTCTACGTTGCGGTAACAGCGTTGGCCGCTGCCGGCTGCGCGGTCGCAGCCGTGCTCCACGACCCGGCCCCGCTGAGTCTGGACATCTTCGCGTTCCTCGTCCTCGGCGTACTCAGCGAGCTTCGCGAGGTCAGGATGCCGCTCGTCGGCATCGTCACGCTGTCGTTCGTCCCCGTTCTCGCAAGCCTCATCGTCTTCGGCTTGTGGCCGGCCTTGGTCATAGCCGCCGCCTCCGGCCTCACTACCGCCTGGTTCACGCGCGACCCGACGAAGATCCTCTTCAACGTGTCCGACTACGTTGTCTCGACGTTTGCCGCCGGGTTGCTGTACCTCGCGCTGGCCCCCGCCGGCGGCAGCTTCATGAGCAAGGTCATCCCCGCGTTCGCCGCCACCGTCGTGGACTATCTCGTCAACACCGTCCTCCTGGCGGGAGTCTTGGCGCTGGCCTCAGAGGACAGCCCGGTGAGGGTGTGGCGGCAGAACTACCAGTGGGCCCTGCCGAGCTACCTGACCGGGTCGACGCTTGCGCTGCTCCTGGCGGGGCTGTACTTGTGGCTTGGTCTTCCGGGAATCATCCTCGGCATCCCGCCGCTCTATCTCATCTACTACTCCTTTGATATCTACATGAAGCGGGCGCACGAACGAGTGACGTTCGACGCCGAGCGCGACTCGTTCAACGTGGAGTTGTCTGCGTCGGTGCAGCTCCACGAGGAGCTGCGCGACGCACAGCTGAAGGTCGCGGCCGAGATCGAGCGTGCGCGCCGTATCCAGACCGACCTCCTCCCCGCCGCGACGCCGACCCCCGAAGGCCTCGAGCTCACTCAGCGCATCGCCTTCCTCGGCGAGATGGGGGGCGACTACTACGACTACATCCCATGCGGCGACGGCCGTCTGGCCATCGTGTGCGGGGACGTCATGGGCAAGGGGCTCGCCGCCGCGCTGATCATGGCGATGGCGCGCTCGCTTCTGCACGACGCGATCGCCCCCGGCAAGCAGCCAGGCGAGATCATGGCCGAGGTCAACGACAGCCTCGCCCGCGACCTGGAAGGCCAGCGGCTGCCGTACTTCCTCACGCTGGCCCTGGCGATCTACGATCCGCGCGACCGCAGCCTCGTCGTCGCCGGCGGCGGTCACAACCCGGTGCTGGTCTTCGGCGCCGGCGGCGTGCGTGGGGTCCCGGCGCGCGGCGCGGCGCTCGGCGTGCGCACCGGCCTGCAGTTCCCGGAGGACCGGCTCGACCTGGCGCCGGGCGACTCCATCGCTCTCTACACCGACGGCTTGACCGAGGCGCGCGCGCCCGGCGGTGCCCTCTTCGG
>Ga0118677_10005387_pt1 | contig 22431 bp, 23 predicted proteins | sample AliMusrvi5mmetaG_FD_86154 | JGI IMG/M metagenome (GOLD analysis project Ga0118677, IMG submission 86154)
CTGCCGGACGTGGGTTCGGGTGGAGGTGCACGACATACCACTGGCCTCGCCACGAGATCAGCGACGCCACACGGAACGACTTGATGATGCCGTTCTGCGAGTAAACCAACCTCGTCCCGGGCAGGTGCCAGTAGCCGACATTGTTCTCACAGGTCCCAGGTGCGATCCACTGGGCGAGCGAACGGTCCGCCTTCACCTTGACGAGGTGGGCAGCCGATGGCGGCGAACCCAACGCGGAGTGGTAGGCGCCGAGATCGAGGTCGAAGAAGGCGATGAGTCGGTTCTGGTAGTCGCTGGCGGGGTCCGGAAGGATGCCATGCTTCATGGAGACGTACGCCCCCTTGGGAAAGAAGACGGTTCGGCCGAGTGCCGAGGAACCTTGGACGATCGATTCGAAGAGAGTCTGCATCGGAGTGGTGAGCCTTGGCCCGAAGCCGGGCTCTGCAGTGGTCTGCGGGAGCTGGCCTGGCGGGATCGTCGTGGTCGCGGGGCTGGTTGCCGTCGTGGTCGGGTGCCGAGGCACCGTCGGCTGGCTCGGCGGAGCGGTGGTCCGATGGCTGCCCGTCGTGGTCGAGAGCAACACCGCAGCGAAGACGGCGAGCCCGATGACGAGTGAACTCCCGACAAGCGCTCGACGCCGCTGTCGGCGTCGTCTCTGGGAGGCGAGCGACCGCTGGGTGGGTGGCCTGCCTCGTTCCTCGATCACAGATGGCATCGTACGAGCCCGCTCGGGTCGGCTTCAGCCAAGATGCTTCGATGATCGAATGAAGTGCGGGATCCCACCATTACCCTGTTGCCATGACGAATTCAGCCCCCCCTCCTGACGAGACAAAGCTCGGTCCTGACGTCATCCGTGCCGGTGTCGTGGTGGTGCTCGGCACCATCATGGCGATCCTCGACACCACCATCGTGGCGGTCGCCCTCGACACCCTCGCCAAGGACTTCCACGTCTCGATCTCAACGATCCAATGGGTGACCACCGGCTACCTTCTCGCGCTTGCTGTCGTGATCCCGGTGACCGGATGGGCGGTCCACCGCATCGGGGCGAAACCCCTCTACATCACCTCGCTCGCCCTGTTCATCGCTGGCTCGGTGCTGTGTGGCTTGGCGTGGTCGGCGACGAGCCTCATCGTCTTCCGCATCCTTCAGGGCATCGGTGGCGGCATGATCCTGCCGGTCGGACAGACCATCATGGCCCGGACCGCAGGGCCGAAGAAGATGGGCCAGGTCATGGGCATCATCGGCGTGCCAACGCTCCTCGGGCCGATCCTCGGCCCGGTGATCGGTGGTGCCATCGTGACGAACATCTCCTGGCGGTGGATCTTCTTCGTGAACGTGCCGATCGGGATCGTCGCGCTCTACTTGGCCGTGAGGTTCCTCAAGCCCTCCGAGCGTGATCGGACACATCGCTTCGACCTCCTCGGCTTCTTGTTCCTCTCCCCCGGCCTTGCCCTGATCGTCTATGGCCTCTCGGAGGTCGGCAACCAAGGCGGCTTCTCGAGCACCTCGGTGCGATTGAGCTTGGGGATCGGCATCGTGCTAACGATCGCCTTCGTCTTTCGATCGCTTCGAGCTCCAGAACCCCTCATGGACATGCGACTCTTCAAGAACCGAACGTTCTCGATCGCCTCTGTGTGCATCTTTCTGACCGGTGCGACGCTCTATGGGACGATGTTCCTGCTGCCGCTGTACTACCAGGTAGTCCGAGGGGAATCGCCGTGGATGGCTGGTCTCTTGATGGCTCCCCAGGGCATCGGTGCAGCCCTCATGATGCGCAAGGCCGGCATTTGGTCTGATCGCTACGGGGCTCGTCGGGTCGTGCCGATCGGGATGGCGATCCTGGCACTCGGGACGTTCGCTTATACCCAGGTATCGGGATCGACGTCCTACGCGTTCTTAGCCTCGGCGCTCTTCGTCCGTGGCATCGGGCTCGGGCTCGGGATGATGCCTGTGTTCGCAGCCTCATATCGAGAGCTGAGCCACGAACAGATCCCACGCGCCACGACGGCGACCAACATCCTGCGGCAGGTCGGTGGCTCCCTCGGCGTTGCGATCTTCGCCGTGGTGCTCCAGACGCAGATTGCTCTTCGCCTTCCGACCGCTGGCCCGGGTGTCCTTGGTGAGGCAGGGGTCGCGATCCCCATCGACGTGGTCAACAAGCTCGCTCAAGCCTTCGCCACCTCGTTCTGGTGGTCGTTCGGCACCTGCGTCATCGCCATCATCCCGGCACTCTTCTTGCCAGCTGCCCCGTCGCTCGCACCGTCGCTCCCGATGGACGAGGTCAGCGAGCTCGACGTCTAGAGACGACTGCGAATCTCCGCCACGCCGTTTGACACCCTGTCGAACACGGGACTGAGCAGGTCCTTGAGGTTCTTCTCGCCGAGGTTCAACTGGACCAGAGCGTCATCGATTGCACCCCGGATGTCCGTCAGGACCTTCTCGACATCAAACTCGAATGCTCCTCGTGACTCACCGTCGGCCATCACGCCACCTCCTCGTCGTTCCTGCACCCAGCGTGCGCCAGCTGCTGGCCCTGGTCAAGGGCCGAAAGCCCCTAACGTCGCCACCGTGATGATCATGCGACTGGTCAGCTGATGGGCATGCTCCCCGACCAGGTCGACCCAGGTGATCTGGGCCCTGGCCCCTGGCGCTGGTTGGTGACCTGGGGTGCCCTGCTTCGGCCCAACTGGCACGCCGAGGTGGTCGAAGCGTTCGATGTGGACGAAGCGCTCGAGGTGGCACGCACGCTGCGCCCAGACCTCCCACCGCCACGGGTGGCCATCCTTGCTCGCCAGGACGAAAGAGGTTGATCCTCTAGCCTCTGGGGATCTCGCGATTCCTAGGAGGAAAATGGTGACGGATCTCTTCTCACTCGAGGGCAAGGTGGCACTCGTCACCGGAGGAAGCCGAGGCATCGGTGCCATGATCGCGAGAGGGCTCCTCGATGCTGGGAGTCGGGTCTACATCTCCTCGCGAAAGGCGGACCAGCTCGAGGCGACCGCCCAGGAGCTCAGCGCATATGGATGGTGCAGGGCGATCCCCGCCGACCTGTCGACCGAAGCCGCCGCGATCGCGCTGGCCGAGGAGCTCACCGAGCGAGAAGACCAGCTCGACATCCTCGTCAACAATGCCGGGGCGACCTGGGGTGCGCCGATCGCGGAGTATGACGAGACAGCGTTCGAGCGGGTGCTGGCGTTGAACGTCAAGGGGGTGTTCCACCTGACCCGCGAGCTCTTGCCGCTCCTCGAGGCAGCCGGGACCCCTGAGGAGCCGGCTCGTGTGATCAACATCGGCTCGATCGACGGCATCCACGTCCCGATGATGGAGACCTACGCGTACTCCGCGTCGAAGGCAGCGGTCCATCAGCTGACTCGCCATCTCGCCAAGCGACTGGCACCCTCGATTACCGTCAACGCCATCGCCCCAGGGCCGTTCGAGTCGAAGATGATGGCAGCCACCCTCGACGCCTTCGGCGAGCAGATCGCAGCGTCAGCACCGCTCAAGAGGATCGGCAGGCCAGATGACATGGCTGGAACTGCGGTCTTCCTCTCGTCTCGTGCAGGCTCCTATCTGACAGGGGCGATCATCCCCGTCGATGGTGGTATCGCCACCGTCGGCACAGCATGAGTCGGCTGCTGCTGCGAGGTAGCGTGTCCGAGAGTCCCGAGGAGGCAGAAGCCCAGCTATGAGCACACAGTCGAGCAATCCAGAGGGTGTCGTCGATGTCGTCATCGAGATCCCTGCCGGCAGCCGCAACAAGTACGAGTTCGATCACGAGACGAATGTGTTCCGACTCGATCGACGCCTGTTCACTGCGACCAGGTACCCAAGTGACTACGGGTTCGTCCCTGACACGCTCTCTGAGGACGGCGATCCGTTGGACGCCCTGGTCCTGCTCGACGACCCGACCTTCCCAGGGTGCTGGATCACGACTCGCATCATCGGGGTGTTCTTCATGACCGATGAGGCGGGCCCAGACGCCAAGCTGATCACGGTGGTTGACAAGGATCCGAACCGCAGCTACATCAAGGACATCGGCGACCTGCCGGCGCACCTGCTCGACGAGATCTCCCACTTCTTCAAGATCTACAAGGATCTCGAGCCAGGCAAGACCTCGGATCCCCGAGAGTTCCTCGGTCGCGATGAGGCGATTAAGGAGCTCGAGGCCTGTCGTCGGCGATTCCGCGAGAGCGGCTCGCACTGAGCCCATCGGGTACCCTCGACTGACCGGGGGCAGTGCAGATGACCCCGTCTGACGAGGGGGAAAAATGGCGCACGAGCGGCATGAGGTCCAAGAGGCAGTCGATCGCTATGTCGAGCTACGAAACAAGATCGACCAAGGCGACCTGACGAGCTTCGCAGTGCTCGCTGATCTCTACACCGACGACGCGGTTTACATCGATGCTGCCTGGGGGCGACTCGAAGGGCGTCCGGCGATCGACAATTGGCTCGAGGAGTCGATGGTGGGGCTGCTCGACTGGCGGTTCCCCATCGAGTTCACCGCAATCGAAGGCGATCACGTCATCGTCAAGTGGACGCAGATCCTGCCGGTCAAGCGACCCGACGGCTCCGACTACACCCAGTCCGCCTACTCCCACCTGATCTACGCAGGTGGCGGGAAGTTCTCCTACGAGGAGGACACCTACAACATGCTCCACGTCATCGAGGACATCACGACGTCAGGCTGGCAGCCGACTGAACCCATGAACGTCCCGCCACCGGACCCCGACCGAAACTGGGCACCCTGAGGTAGCTCGGATCCTCAACTCGGAGGACTGCCCAGCGTCACCGGGACGGTGAGCCGCCTCGAACCTCGCATCACGGTGACCTGGATCACCTGACCGGGCTTGTGTGACTTGGTGATCTGGGTGACCTGATCAGCCGACGAGATCGCCTTGCCGTCGATGGCCACGATCACGTCACCCTGCGCCAACCCGGCCTTTGCGGCTGGCGAGCCGGACTGGACGACGAGGATCACCGCACCGCTCGTCGGAGTGAGGTTGTACTGGGTCCGCAGATCAGGCGTCAGGGTCGAGATCTCGACGCCCATGTAGCCACCAGTCGACGGCGACGCGGTACCCCCCTTCTCGAGCTCTGGCAGCAGCAGCTCGATACGCGCCGACGGGATGGCGAAGCCGATGTTCTGTGCACTCGATCCCGAGGAGGTGTTGCCTGCTACCGCAGTGTTCATCCCGATGACGTCACCAGCTGCGTCGAGGAGCGGTCCGCCGGAGTTGCCAGGGTTGATGGCTGCATCGGTCTGGATCATGTTCGTCAGGGTCTCGGTCGAGCTCGATGAGCTGTCACCAGCGGTCACGGTCCGCCCAAGCGCAGAGATAATCCCCTGCGTCACCGTCGGTGTCCCCGCTGCGAGCCCGAGGGCATTGCCGATGGCGACGGCAGCATCGCCAACCTGGACCTTGCTCGAGTTGCCGAAGGTCACCGGCGGCAGATTGCTGGCGTTCTCGATGCGGAGCAGAGCGACATCATTCGATGGATCACGGCCGACGAGCACCGCAGGCAGCGTCTTGGTCGAGCCTGACCGCGTGACCGTGATCGTGCCACCGCCGACGCCGAGCGCGATGACGTGGTTGTTGGTCATGACCAAGCCGTCGGACGAGATGATCATGCCGGTCCCCTGGTCCTCTGTGCCCTGGTTCCTGACATCGATCGAGACGATCGACGGCAGGGTCCGCTGCACCAACGTGGGGATGGCCACGCCATTGGGGAGCCGCGCAGCCGCTGGAGAGTTGTCAGTCCTGACGATGGTGAGCCCATTGCTGGACGAGCTCGACGAGACCTTGCCGCCGATGATGCCGCCAAGGATCGCAGCGAGGAGGACCACCGCCGGTAGGACCCAGGTGCGACGTCGAGAGGGTCGCGACGGTGGCTCCTGCGCTCTCGTGGGCCCACCTTCGTTCGAGCTTGCAGCGCTGCGTGGCTCGAGTGGCAGCGACGGCCATGTCGACGTGGCGTCAGGCGACGGCACTGCAGGCACGGGCTCGGTAGGGCCAGGAGGGACGAGTGGGCCCGGGGCCGTCGCAGGAAGGTTGTCGCTGCTCTCGTCAGTGCCGCTGTCGTCGCTCACGTTCGCTCCTCGAAGGCCTTCGGCCTGGTGCTCTCGGACCTCTAAGACTATGGGAGGCGGCACGTGTGGGGGCCACGGCCAGCCCGATGCAGGGAAGGTCGCCTCTGGGCTGTAGATTTGTCGGGCCATGAGTCGACGCATCGAGATCCAGCTCACCAGCCGCACAGGCGACGATCAGTGGACCTGGCGCGCAGCCGGGGCCCGCGAGCCACGCGGCCTTGTGCCAGCGACGCTCGTGCCGGACGGAACCGAGGTCGGTGCCGTCGTCAAGGCGGACGTCGAGTTCAGCCTCGACGGCATCGAGGTCCTCTCCATCAGCGCACCGGTCGCTGCTGCGCCAAAGCCGCCAAAGGGCGAGGTGATCGAGATTCTGGGCTCAGGCCGCCAGGAGGCTGGCGTCTCGTGGACCCTCGCCCCCAAGGCGAAGCGCTCCCGTCGTGACGGCGAAGGCCGAGGCGGCCGTGATGGCCGAGATGGCGGACGCCGCGACAGCCGACCGGGTCGCCCTGGTGGTGCTGACGATCGTCGGGGTGGCGCTGGTCGTGGACGCGACGCCCGAGGCGGATCGTCACGACCAGGCGGGGGACGTGAAGGCCGACCGCAAGGACCACCGCAGTCGACAGAGCATCGAAACGCTCTGCTCGCCGCCCTCGAGCCAGCGCAGCTCCCCATCGCCGAGCAGCTGCTTCGTGGCGGCATCCCGGCAGTGCGCCAGGCCATCGACACGCAGAGCCGAGAGGCTCGTGCTGCTGGGCAGCCACCCGTCGCTGGTGAGGCGATCTTGACGATCGCCGAGCAGCTATTGCCCCTGACGACGCTTGCGGCGTGGAAGGACCGGGCTGCGGGTGCCCTCAGCGCCGGCAAGGAGACGCGACTTCGCGACCTTCGTGCTGTGGTGACCGCTTCTCGATCGGTCTCGTTGGACGAGGAAGGCCGTCAGATGGCCAAGACCTTGCGCGAGTCCCTCGACGGACGCGTGAAGGCGCTTGGCGAGGAGTGGGTCGGCCGTATGACCACCGCCCTCGACGAGGGCCGTCTGGTTGACGCACTTCGCACCTCTGCTCGACCACCTGAGCCCTCGACGCGGTGCCCAAGCGATGTCGCAACTCGGCTCGCGGAGTCGGCGAGTGCTGCACTGACGCCTGAGACGGATCCCCGTGAGTGGATGGCGATCCTCGACGCGGTGTGCGACTCTCCTGTTCGTCGTAACGTCAAGCCGGTCGGGATCCCACCGGAGAATGACACTGAGGCAGCTGCCCGCAACGCCGCAGGACTGGTGCCCGCGCTGGCCAAGCTGCTCGGTCTCCGGATCCCGCCGCCGCCGCCTCGACGCGCAGTCCATCGCCGTGAGGATGTCAGGCGTCCCGACGGAGTGTGAGCAGTCGGGCCTTGAAGCCCGACTTCTCAAGCAGGCTCTTCCAATCCCGATCCCCTGGAAGGGCCAACGCATCGATGTCCTCACATCGGCCGTCGAGCCAGCCCAGCGCCGACGCCATGAGCTCAGGGCCTGCGCCGAGGCGTCGTGCGTCGACTCGCACGTAGCACGCAGCCCATCCCACCCCTTCGTTGACCCAGGCGATCGAGACACCCCGACCCTGCTCGTCGACGAACATGGCGTGGGCGTGCTCGGCGAGGATCGCAGCTGTTCGTTCATGGGCACCTGACGGTTGCCCTGAGGCGAGCCACGCTGTCAGGAGGGCCTCGCCACCCCGTCGAGTTGCGAGGCCGCTGGCGGCCTCCTCGAGCACTTCTGCGAGGAGCGGGGCATCGGATGAAACTGCTGGGCGAGCGCCCACGCGCTCAGGCTCCTTCTTGGAGGAGCTGCGCGGCCTTGTTCAGGATCGTCCGCCGCCCTCTGGTGGCCGATTCATAGGCCACCAGCTCATCGAGCTCGGCAGGACTGAAACTCTCGAGCAGCCTCACGACCTGCGAGGCCGAGAGGTCGTCATATCCGGCGATGAGATGATCGATCGGCGCAGGGGCCACCGCAGCGGGCTCCTCAGTCGTCGTCGGCTCAGAGGTAGCGGTGTCCTCGTTCGTGTCGCTGGCCCTCTCAGGCTCAGTCGACCTACCAGGGCCGGTCAGGTCCTTGAAGCGTCGCACGATCTCCTTGGAACCATGCTGCACCGCCATCTCGCCGATGAAGCGGGCATTTCGGAGCTGGAGCTCGACTCGCTGGCGCCCTCGCTCCGCTGATCCCTCGAGATCACCCTTCATCGCCGCCAGGGCGCCGATCGGTGCGAACACGAACTGGTCCATCAACCGGTGGATCCCGTCCGCCGAACCTGGCTCGGCGTGGGTGTCGTCGTCCTCAGACACAGTCCCGGCAGAGCTTCTTCTTCTTGTCGGCGAGCTGGTTCGAGCTCTTGACCAAGAAGCAGCTCGAACACACGAACTCGTCTGACTGCTTCGGCAGGACACGCTCAGTCCCGTCACCACGCTCGTCTGGCTCAGGAGCCTCTTCGTCCTCCACTTCGTCTTCGACGACGAGCCGCTCCTTCAAGATGACGTCGAGGCTTGCCTCCACATCATCTGCGTCAGGGACGTCCTCGTCCTCTTCTTCAGTGGCTCGTACATCGGCGACGGGGATCTCTTCGACCTCGTCATCGCCCTCGACGACCTCGTCGAGGTCATCGTCGAGGTCATCGCCGATCGCCTCGTCAAGATCCTCTTCGATCTCGTCGTTGATCTCGATTTCGTCATCCAGCTTGTCTGGTGCCATATCTTCTTCCTGCTCGGTCTGCGCGGCAGCATAGATGCCATGTGCGCAGGTGTGGTGGCAATGGGCGGACCGTTGTGCGGTCTGCGGCGGCAGGGCCCGGGGGTCCTTTGGTGCCGTCTCGTCCGTTCGCGCTCCCCGAGAGGTGCACGATCAGCTTCAACGTTCTCTACTCGGCCCCCAGGCCGCCCTCCGCCACTCACAGCGCCCCGAAGATCACCAACCGAGGCCGGCACCCCTCGGGACGTCTCGGACATTAGAAGATATCGACGAGGTCTGCCACCTGAAGCCATGTTGCGCAACGAATGAGGCGCTGCGCTGAGGGATGGTGGCTCAGCGGCCGCCGAGATCGGATCGCTGCCGGCGCTGCTCAGCCCGTCGCTCAGACTCGAGCCGCTCGAGATCTGTCGCGCCGTGGTCGACGTGTGCCATCGCCTCGGCGATCGCTCGATGGCCTGCCACCTCGGCGATCGCTCGGTGCATGTCCTGTGCGACACGACGGTACGACGGGTGACCCTGAGGGCCCGAGCGCAGCTCGATCAGGTGGATGGCCTCGCGTGCGTTCATCTGCATCACATAGCGAAGGCGGTACGCCAGCGCGACCGCGTAGCCAGCTTGGTCAGCGTGCTCTTCGAGCAGATCGTGATGGAGCGCTGCTGAGCGTTCCATGGTCTCTGCGTAGGCTCCCTCGAGCCCAGCCTCTTCAATCACCGCTGGGACGTCGTAGCCGAGGTGAGGCGAGAGCTCTTGCCACTCCACCGTCAAGATCCGGTGTCGCTGGAGATCACGGAAGGCCCCGTAGTCGGTGACCAGCTCGAAGCGATAGTCGGTCCGCTCGAACGCTCGTCCGGGACGATGGCGACGGTTCGCACGCTCGCCGACGTACGCCCGGATGATGGCGACCTTGTCGTCATGGCCAAGTGCGCCGACCCGACGGATCGCCTCGGACTCCGACATGGTCGAGCCTGCGAAGCAGATGGCGGCGACGACCTTGTCCTCGCCCTCGGGATCGAAGTCGACGAGCCTCACCTCTCGCTCGTCGAGGTCGATCGGCTCGGCCAACGCGTCGGGCCACAGGCGTTCGAGCACCGCTGTGGTGTCGGTCCGAGTCTGCGCCAGGTATTCGCTCCACTCCCCACCTCGCTCGGCAATGTCGATCCTTCGAAGGAAGGATGGGATCACCTTTCGCAGCTCCTCGAGCATGAGGTCGGCGTAGTGACGTGCCTCTGGGAGCGGATGGCTCCGCATCCGGAGCAGCAACATCTCGTACGACTGTCCGGTCCCGTAGATCCCAACGTTCGAGAGCGATGCCGCCGGCAGGATGCCACGCACAGCGTCGAGTGCCTTGGCCCTGACGGCCTGACGGTAGACGAAATCGGAGTCGCCGGGCTCTTGGGGGTAACGCTGCTGGAGCCATGCCTGCGCGTCGGGCAGCATCTGCGCGTAGGCGTCGAACATCCTGTCCATGTCTCCCACGTAGCGCGCGCCCATGGGTGACTCGAGAATCTCGGGCGCCCGGTAGTAGCGGTAGTGACCGCTCGGGAGGCGAGCGTCGTAGCCGAGGTAGCGGGTGGACTGCTCGAGGTAGGCCATCAGTCGGCCCCACTCGAGGATCTTGGTCAGCAGGTTCGACGCTTGCTCGCAGGCCAGGTGGACGCCGCCGAGCTGCGCTACAGAGTCGTCGCCGTACTCGAAGAAGACCTTCTCGTAGAGCTCCTCAGCTCGCCGAAGACCGACAGTGGCGTCGAAGCTCAGGTCGCCTGAGAGGTCGAGGTCGCCGACGAACTCATCGAGGAACAAGCGTCGAAGGCTCTTTGGAGATCTCGAGTAGCGGGCGAAGAGCGCGCCTTTGACCACTTCGGGCAGGTTCACGAGCGCGAAGACAGGCAGATCGACGTTGGTGAAGTAGGGGCGCAGGATGGCCTGCTCCTCTTCAGTGAAGGTCTCCTCCGCGTACGGGAACATGCGATGTGACCTTAGAGCGGGGTGGGGTCCTGCCTCGCGGATACCACCGGTCCCCCACCTGCGACCACAGATCGCACCACTGCGTGGTGGGCATCGAGGGCGGCCGTGGCGACCTCTGGATCTGACGAGGCGCGAGAGATCTGCTCCGCGAGATCTGCAACCTGCTTGAGTACTCGCACGAGGTCACCCGGTGCGACATCGCCGACGTCCCTCGAGGCGACCTCGAGGACCGTCGAGAGCGCTGCTCCCCTGGCCCACGAGGCGACCGCAGTCGACAGGCCGGGCTCTGGTCGCTTGGTCCGAGGCACCAGGTGGACCTCCTCGATGGTCCTGAGCCGCTCTGAAAGGGCCGCCAGCGCGTCATGGCGAGCCTGCAGGTCTTTGATCCTGCCCTGGCCAAGTCGATCCGGGAGCGCTCCACGCTTCGACCCCTTGCGCTTCGAAGGTCCGGCAGCGCCAGGCCGTGCACGCCGGGGCTCAAAGATGAAGGAGGCAAGCACGCCGGCGACGACGGCCGGCTCCGCGCCTTCGAGCACGTCAGCATCGAGCATCGCGGCGACGAGGACGTCAGCCTCGTGGTAGAGCTTGCGAAGCCGCTCCCCAGAGGCGGTGAGCTTCCACCCCCGGACGTGGCCGGTCTCCTCGAGGACCGCCATTCTCCTGCCGAACACCTCGCCGACCGAACGCTTCGCTGGGCCACGGTGGTGGTGATCCACCTCGTACTGGGCGAAGGATCGAGCGAGGACGGCGAGCGCCTCTGGCTCGTCGAAGCGAGCGACGAGATTGCACGCAAGGTTGTACGTCGGGCGGAACGTCGAGTGCAGGTCCGGGGGTGGCGCAACGGCCACCCTGGCCACATCGCTGATCGGAGTCTCGGGAGAGAAGGCGACCACTGCATGTCCCTCGTCGTCGAGTCCGCGTCGACCTGCCCGGCCGGTCATCTGCGCGTACTCTCCCGAAGTCAACATCGATCGCCCCGAGCCGCCGTACTTGGTGAAGCGCTCCAGGACGACGGTGCGGGCAGGCATATTGATGCCTAATGACAGCGTCTCGGTGGCGAACACGGCGCCGAGGAGACCTTGGCTGAAACAGGTCTCTACCGCCTCGCGGAAGGCAGGGACAAGCCCGGCGTGATGGGCGGCGAAACCTGCCTCGAGGCCTTCGAGCCACTCGTCGTAGCCAAGCGCGTCGAGCTCGTCGTCGTCGAACTCGGCGACGTGGTGCTCAGCGATCGCCCTGATGCGGATCCGCTCGGAGCGCCCGACCAGTCGAAGGCCGTCTCGCAGCAGCTGGCGAACGGCGTCATCGCACGCAGCCCGAGAGAAGATGAACACGATCGCAGGCAGCAAGTCGTTGCTCTCAAGCAGGGCGACGAGCTCAGAGCGTCGAGGGCTGACGAACGCTGGAGGAGGGCCAGAGGGGCGACCACCGCGCCACGATCTGCCGCCGGGAGGGCGCCGTCGCATGGTCTGGTCGATCTTGAGGCCCCGCTCCGTGATCCGGTCACCGTCGAGCAGGTCGAACAGGAACGGGCCGCTCCCGCCGCGAGGCGTCACCGCCACGTGGTGGTGCAGGGTGATCGGTCGGCGTTGCTCGACGATCACTTCAAGGGGCCCGCGCACAGAGCGGATCCAGTCGCCGAGGACCGACGCGTTCGACACCGTCGCTGAGAGGCAGACGAAGCGCACGTCGGGTGGCGTGAGGATCAGGACCTCCTCCCACACGCCACCTCGGTAGGGGTCTTGGATGAAGTGCACCTCATCGAGAACGACCAAGCCGAGGTCGACGAGCAGCGGCGAACGGGTCAGGAGCATGTTGCGCAAGACCTCGGTGGTCATCACCACGATGGGAGCGCCAGGACGGATGGCGGTGTCGCCTGTCAGTAACCCCACCTGGTCGGCGCCATGCTCGATGATCAGCTCGGTGAACTTCTGGTTGGAGAGGGCCTTGAGCGGCGTGGTGTAGAACGCCTTCTGCCCGTTGCCCAGGGCCATCGTGATGCCATAGGCGGCGACCAAGGTCTTGCCAGAGCCCGTTGGGGCGCTGACGAGGACTGAGCTGCCTTGGTCGAGGACGTCGAGCGCTCGATCTTGGAAGGCGTCGAGATCGAAGTGCTGCTGCTCCTTGAAGCGTCGGCGAAGTGCCGACGTCGCTGGTTGGTCGCCTGGGTCGCTCACCGACGGGCAAGCTTTCCGACCAGGATGGCCAGGAAATAGAAGACCACCAGCGGGATCCCAAGGGCCAGCATTGAGAGTGGGTCGCCGCTCGGCGTGAAGATGGCGGCGGCCAGGGTGATGGCGATGATCGCCCATCGCCACCACGCCAGGAGCTGTGCAGGGGTCACGACCCTGGCCAGCTGGAGCCCGACGAGAATCACAGGGAACTCGAAGGTCAGTCCAAAGATGATCATCATCCACATGATCAAGCTGAGGTATTGGTTTGGGTTGTAGATCTGGGTCAACCCGCTCCCGCCGATGGCGCCTAAGAAGACCAGCGCATGCTCGAAGGTGACGTAGGCGACTGTGGCTCCAGCGAGAAACAGGACCATCGAGGCGATGACGAACGGGATGACGTAGCGCTTCTCCTTGGCCTTGAGGCCCGGTGTGATGAACCGCCAGAGCTCGAAGAGCAGCACTGGGGTGCTCAAGATGAGACCTCCGAAGCAAGCGATCTTGATGCGGAGACTCAGCCCGTCAAGCGGGCTGGTCACATAGAGCGAGCAGTGGCCGTGATAGGCGCGGCAGTACGGACCCTTCAAGAAGGCGAGGATGTGCCCGTAGCCGATGAACGCGATGACTGCAGCGATCAAGAAGGCGACCGCGCACACCATGAGGCGGCGTCGGAGCTCAGTTAGGTGCTGCGTGAGCGTCATCGAGTCGGGCGAGGACGTCTCCTCGTCCTTGTCGCTGCGTCGGAGCCGGTCAGCCAGGGTCATCGAGACGGTTCAGTTCAGCGAGGGATCGATGGGCGTGTCAGTCGACGGTGGCGTCGGCCGTGATGACGTTGTCGACGACGACGACGACGACGGGGTCGTTCGAGGTGGCGTCATCGCTGGCGGCGGCGAGCTGCCAGGGGACTCCCCCACGGCGTCGGCGGCGCCTAGGTGGGGTGCGCCAGGGTCAGGCTGGAGGTGATCGCTGTCGTCGGGTACCTCGTCGACGCCTGGGTCTGGCACGAGCGGCTCGTCATCGAGCTTCGCCAACGAGTCGAGCAGCGCCACTGGCGAGCGGGCGAACCGGGCGATGTCGCCGGTGCTCGGAAGATCAGGCATGTTGGCTCGCACCTCGTCCTCGATACGCGTCGAGAAGCCTCGGAATGCCTTCCACGCCGCACCCATCTGGCGTGCAAGTCCAGGTAGTTTGTCGGGCCCCACCAGCACCAGGGCGACGACGAGGACGATGACCAGCTTGAGCGGGCTCAGCGACAGCACGAGACCGATCCTACCGACCCGGCTGCAGCGAGCCCGGCGCTCAGGGGATGCCGATTCGGTTGATCGGCCAGATTCGCAGCACGACGTGGCCGATGATGTCGGTGCGCGGCAAGGTGCCCCACATCCGGCTGTCGCAGGAGTTGGTTCGATTGTCACCCATGACGAAGTACTGGTTGGCAGGGATGGTCTGCGGCTCGATGGCCGGCCCGAGGGCGGTCGCTGGGAACCACGGTTGTGCGATGGGCTTGCCGTTGATCAGGACCTGGTTCCCTCGAGACGAGATCGTCTCGCCTGGCAGGCCGATGACCCTCTTGACCAGGTCCTTGATCTGAGGATCAGCGCAGGCGCTCTGCTCGCGAGGCGGTGCGTGGAACACGATGATGTCGCCTCTGCCGGGCGCGTGGATCCGATAACTCAACTTCGAGACGACGATTCGATCACCGATCTGGAGCGTCGGCTCCATGGAACCTGATGGGATGTAGAAGGTCTGGAAGATGAACGCTCGGACCACGAAGGCGGCCAAGAGGGCAAGGACGAGAACGCCGACCCACTCGCCGATGGCCCTGCTCGTGCTCCTCGAGGCGTCGGCACGCTTGGTCGTCGATGGCGCAACTTGCGAAGTGTCGGACGGCGCGCTGCTGGTCGGATGACCGGGGTCGGCTGCGTCGTGCTCGGTCCCCTCTGACATCCATCGCAGGCTAGCCGAGGAGGTGCTGTTGCCCCTGTCGGCCTAGAGCGACTCGATGAGGCGCTCGACTCGGTCGTCGTGTGACTTGAAGGGATCCTTGAGCAGAATCGTACGCTGCGCCATGTCGTTGAGCTTGAGGTGCACCCAATCGACCGTGTAGTCGCGTCGCTGCTCCTTGGCTCGCTTGACGAAGGCGCCACGAAGGCGAGCACGGGTCGTCGATGGCGGCGACACCATCGCCTCCTTGATCGCGGCGTCTGAGGTGGTGCGGTCGACCTGACCAGCGGCCTGGAGTTTGTAGAACAGCCCTCGTCGCCGATCGATGTCGTGGTACATGAGCTCGACCAGCGCCACCTTGGGGCTCCCCATGCCCAGGCCATGGCGAGCTTGGTAGCCCTCGATGAGGCGGAGCTTTGCCACCCAGTCACACTCGCGCCACAGCACCGACGGGTCGGTGGCGAGATTGGTCATCACGTGTGCCCACATGTCGAGGGCCCGATCCTCATCAGGCGGGAGCCCTCTGGCGTCTCGATATCGAAGTGCTCGCTCGAGGTACTCCGTCTGGATGTCGAGCGCAGAGATCTCTCGGCCATTCGAGAGTCGGACGGTGGCGGCCAGGGTCGGGTCCTGTGAGATCTCTCGGATCGCCCTGATGGGGCTCTCGAGCGTCAGATCTCGCAGGATCTGGCTCTTGTCTTCGAGCATCCGAAGCAAGATCGCTGTGGCGCCCACCTTCAAGAAGGTCGCGTACTCGCTCATGTTCGAATCGCCGACGATGACGTGCAGCCGTCGGTAGCGCTCGGCATCTGCATGTGGTTCGTCGCGCGAGTTGATGATGGGCCGGCTCCTCGTGGTCGCCGAGGAGACGCCCTCCCAGATGTGCTCAGCGCGCTGCGAGAGGCAGTACTGCGGACCCTTGTTGGTCAGGAGGATCTTGCCTGCGCCGGCATAGATCTGGCGTGACACGAGGAAGGGGATCAAGATCTCGGAGTATCGGTCGAGGTCATCGCTTCGGCGCGCGAGATAGTTCTCATGGCATCCGTAGGAGTTGCCGGCGGAGTCAGTGTTGTTCTTGAAGACGTAGATCTCGCCGCGCACGCCCTCCTCGTGTAGTCGCTCTTCCGCCCCCTGGACGAGCGAATCGAGGATCCACTCCCCCGCCTTGTCGTGGGTGACGAGCTCAGTGATCCGATCGCACTCAGGGGTGGCGTACTCCGGGTGGCTGCCGACATCGAGGTACAGACGAGAGCCGTTCTCGAGGAAGACATTGCTCGAGCGTCCCCAGGTGACGACCTTGCGGAACAGGTAGCGAGCGACCTCGTCGGGGCTGAGCCGTCGTTGTCCCTTGAGCGTGAAGGTGACGCCGTACTCGTTCTCGATGCCGTAGATGCGACGCTCCATCGATCTGACCGTAGTGGTCGATCGCGGGTCGCTCAGTCGGCGAGCAGGGCTGCGAGCTCGTCGGGCTCGATGCGGCGGAAGGTGCGCCGGCCGTTCCCGTCGGCCAGGACCGCCGCCTCCAGCTCGTCTGGACCAAGGGTCCGTTCGGGTCCGGCAAGCGAGGCCACGATGGCTCTGGTCGCCGCCACAAGGTCCCATCCGTCGACATAGGCCTCGGCGAGCTGCTCGCGGATCGGCTCGGCGTCACCGCCGAGGACGGCAAAGCGGTCCTCATCTGTGATGGTGCCTTCGTAGGCGATGTGGAAGAGCTGGGTCGGTCGCACGGTGGTGCCGAGCTCTGCGACCAGGATCTCGACCTCGAGCGGCTTCATCTCGTGGGTGAAGACATTGCCGAGGTGCTGGGCGTAGAGGTTGGCAAGGCTGCGAGCATCGACGTCCTCGCGGCTGTAGGCGAAGCCCTTCGAGTCAGCGTGGCGGATGCCTGCGACTCGCAACTGGTCGTATTCGTTGTACTTCCCGACCCCGGCGAAGGCGATCCGGTCGTAGATCTCTGAGATCTTGTGGAGCGTGCGCGATGGGTTCTCGGCGACCAGGACCACGCCCTCTGCATAGAGCGAGGCGACGAGGGAGCGGCCTCGGGCGATGCCCTTCTGGGCGTACTCGGCACGGTCCTTCATGACCTGCTCAGGTGCCACGTAGTACGGCATGCTCATCGCAGCGTCCCTCCTGCGTCTCCACGCCGCTCACGCCGACGCTCGATGACGGTCTCGTAGAGCGCGGCGACCTCCTGGTCGTCGACTCGCTCGTACCCGTCGGCCGTCACCGTCGCGATGATCGGATAGATCCCTCGAACGAGATCAGGGCCACCGGTGGCGGCGTCCGCCTCGGCGGCCTCGTACAGCGCCAACGCAGCGAGCTCGAGGGCCTCTTGCCGGGTGAGGTCGTCGCGGTAGCCAAGTTTGATGGTCTGGCGAGCGTCGCGTCCACCTGATCCCGTCGTCTGGAAGTCGAACTCCTCGTAGTGCCCGCCTGCGGCGTCGTAGTCGAAGATCCGCCCCGTCTGGCGGGTCTGGTCGAATCCGCAGAACAGCGGCACGACCGTGAAGCCCTGCATCGCCATGGGGAGGTGCGCTCGAACCATCTGGGCCAGTTGGTTGGCCTTGCCCTCGAGGCTCAGGGCGGCTCCTTCGACCTTCTCGTAGTGCTCGAGCTGCACCTGGAAGAGCCGGACCATCTCGACGGCCATGCCGGCTGAACCAGCGATAGCCACGGCGGAGTGCCTGTCGGCTGGGAACACCTTCTCCATGGAACGGTGGGCGATCGAGACTCCTGACGTCGCCCGGCGGTCTCCCGCCATCAGCACTCCGTCGGCAAACCGGAGAGCCAGCACCGTCGTCGCATGCGCCTGCGTCACCTCTGCGGCGGCGAGACCATTCCCAGTCGGCGCGCCCTCGCGCTCGATGAGCGAAAGGAAGCTCGGCCCCGGGTCGTCGGTGGCGTCGAAGAGTGGAAGGCCCACTACTGGCCGCCCTTCTGGACGTAGTTCCGCACAAACTCCTCGGCGTTGTCTTCGAGGACCTCATCGATCTCGTCGAGGAGGTCGTCAAGGTCTGCCTTGAGCTTGTCGGTCGTCTCTGAGTCCGCTGGCGCCATCTCTTCCGACGACTCTTCGCGTCGTTCTTCGGTCTGGCGCTGCTTTTGTTCTCGCTCTGCCATCAGCTGGCGATCTCCATGTGGTCGAAGGTGCTGGTCACGACTCGAGTCGCGCCAGTAGCTCGTGGGCTGAACCGACCGAATCGAGGAGATCCTCGGTGTGGTCGGCTGTCCCTCTCAGTGGATCCATCATAGGGACCCGCCGGAGCGGATCGACCCCGAGGTCGAAGACGAGCGAGTCCCAGTTGGCGGTGACGACCTCGCGAGGAAAGCGCCGGAGGCACTCGCCTCTGAACCATGCCCGAGTCGACCGTGGCGCCGCAGTGACTGCTCGTTCGACGTCAGCTGGCTCCACGAGACGTTCCAGCCCCAGCTTGGATGCGAGCGCTCGCTCCGGCCGCAGGTCGTGGTATTGCAGGTCGATCGCTCGGATCTTCGGGTCTGACATGACGAGCCCGTGGCGAGACGCGTAGGCCTCGACGAGACGTTGCTTGGCCACCCAGTCGACCTGGTGTGCAACCGATGCCGGATCGACTTCGAGGCCATCGAGGACCGACCTCCAGCGACGGACGACGTCGAGGGCGATCGCCGGGTCTCCAAGAGCCGTGCCACCCTCCTGCTCGACGTAGGCCGTGGCCGCCTCGACAAGCTGGAACTGAATGTCGATCGCTCGGACCTGGCGACCATCGGCCAGCTCGACGGTGGTGCGCAAGGACGGATCAGCACTGATCGCTCGGACCGCTCGTACCGGGTGCCGCAGCTCGATAGACGGCGCCTCATGGCCGAGGTCCTCGAGCATGGCGAGGAGCAAAGCCGTCGACCCCACCTTGAGATAGGTCGAGACCTCTGACATGTTGGCATCGCCGATGATGACGTGAAGCCGGCGGAAGCGGTCTGAGTCGGCATGGGGCTCGTCTCGAGTGTTGACGATCGGACGTTTGAGGGTCGTCTCGAGACCGACGACCTCCTCGAAGAACTCGGCGCGCTGGCTGAGCTGGAATGCCGGCGGCTCCTCGAAGACCGAGGTCTCGAACCCCACCTTCCCGGCGCCGCAGAAGACCTGCCTCGTCACAAGGTGTGGGACCGCAGCCTTGATCACGTCAGCGAACGGCACCTCTCGAGAGAGGAGGTAGTTCTCGTGGCATCCGTACGAGTTGCCCTTGCCGTCAGAGTTGTTCTTGTACACGACGAGGCCAGGTGCCTCGGGGTAGGCGACCTCGGCGGCCGCCATCGCTTGGCGGAGGACCTCTTCGCCTGCGCGGTCGTAGAGCACCGCCTCGAGTGGCGTTGCGCACTCTGGTGATGAGTACTCGGGATGGGCGTGGTCGACGTAGAAGCGTGCTCCATTGGTCAGGACTGCGTTGGCGAGGTGCGTCTCAACCATCGGCGCCAAGGAGCCAGGACTGACAGAGCCTCTGGCATCGTTGCCCGGTGCCTCGTCGTCGAAGTCCCAGCGAATGTGATGGGCAAGGCCTGAAGCGAAGGCGTTGACGAGCAGAGTCGAGGTGACGATCGGGTCGGCGTCGCGCTGTCGGGCGGTGATGCCGTACTCGGTCTCGATGCCGATGAGCTTCGGGATGGCCACGATGTGCCGGTCTAGAGGTACTGGCCGGTACCGACGTGCTCGAGAGAACGACCGCCGATCGGATCGACCTCGTCCGCAGTGACGAGGGTCCGCACGTAGACGATCCGCTCGCCCTTCTTGCCAGAAATCCTGGCCCAGTCATCAGGGTTCGTTGTGTTCGGGAGGTCCTCGTTCTCCTTGTACTCCCGCCGGATCGAGTCGAGGAGGTCCTGGGTTCGAATCCCTCCACCTTCGCCAGCGATCTCGCGCTTGATGGCGAGCTTCTTGGCGCGCCGCACGATGTTCTCGATCATCGCTCCTGAGGCGAAGTCTCGATAGAAGAGGATCTCCTTGTCGCCGTTCTGGTAGGTGACCTCGAGGAACTGGTTCTCATCGTCGGTCCGGTACATCTCGGCCACCGTGGCCTCGATCATCGCCTGCACCGCCTTGGCTGGGTCGCCGCCGCCGGGGCCCGAGATCTCCGCCGCATCGATCGGTAGATCAGCGGTCAGGTAGCGGGAGAAGATCTGTGCGGCTGCCTCTTCGTTGGGTCGCTCGATCTTGATCTTCACGTCGAGCCGGCCCGGCCGAAGGATCGCCGGATCGATGAGGTCCTCGCGATTGGACGCGCCGATGACGATGACGTCCCTGAGCGTCTCGACACCGTCGATCTCGGCCAGGAGCTGCGGGACGACGGTGGACTCCATGTCTGAGCTGATCCCGGTGCCCCGGGTCCGGAACAGGGAGTCCATCTCGTCGAAGAAGACGATCACCGGCACCCCCTCCTCTGCCTTCTCACGAGCTCGCTCGAAGACGAGCCGGATCTGCCGCTCTGTCTCGCCGACGTACTTGTTGAGCAGCTCAGGGCCCTTGATGTTGAGGAAGTAGCTCCGGATGTTGGTGTTGCCGGTGACCTCGGCGACCTTCTTCGCCAGCGAGTTGGCGACCGCCTTGGCGATGAGCGTCTTGCCGCACCCCGGCGGGCCATAGAGGAGGATTCCCTTCGGCGCAGGGAGCCGGTACGTGCCGAAGAGCTCACGGTGCAGATACGGCAGCTCGACTGCATCGGTGATGGCCTCGATCTGTCCATCGAGGCCTCCGACGTCGTCGTAGGTGACGTCAGGGACCTCCTCGAGGACGAGCTCTTCGACCTCCTGGCGGTCGAGGCGCTCGAAGAGCAGGCCACTTCGGACGTCGAGCAGGAGTGCATCGCCCGCTCGGAGGGTTGTGCCGATGAGCTCGTCGGCGAGGTCGCAGACGCGCTCCTCGTCGCCTCGGCCGAAGATGATGGCGCGCTGGCCGCCCTCGAGCAGCTCCTTGAGCTTGACCACCTCGCCGCTGCGCTCGCCCTCGCGTACGAGGACGACGTTGAGCGATTCGTTCAAGACCACCTCGTCGCCCCGTCGGAGCTGACCCGGATCGAGATCTGGATGGAGTGACACCCGCATCTTGCGACCCGACGCCACGACGTCGATCGACCCGTCTGGGTTCATGCCGACGAAGGTGCCGTACGCGCTCGGCGGCTGGGAGAGCTTCTCGACTTCGTCGCGCAGTGCGGCGAGCTGCTCCTTGGCCTGCTGGAGCGTGAGCGAGAGCTTCTCGTTCTGAGAGATGGCCTGGCTCAGCCGACCCTTCGCCTCGAGGAGCCGCTCCTCGAGTGCCTCGACTCGCCCAGGTTGCTCGTCGAGCCGTCGCTTCAGCGTCTCGAGCTCCTGGAGGACCTCGTCGATCTGGCGCTGCTCGCTCACGTCGTCGTGCTGGTCGCTCATCCTCGACATCACCCCCGTGCGGGCCACCCTATCTGGGCCGAGGCACGACTTGGACCTCGATGGCGCGGTCCGCCCGAGGAGTGAGTCACCACGGGTAAGATCTTCTCAATTCGACGCGGCTGGCCGTCAGCACTCGATCAGGTCGATCGAGAACGGGACAGCCCACCAGGAGGAGAGACAGCGATGAAGGTGTGGATCGACCAAGATCTGTGCACGGGTGACGGCCTCTGCGAGGAGATCGCTCCTGCTGTCTTCACGCTCCTCGACGATGGCCTCGCCTACGTCAAGGAGGGCGACCAGGTGAAGAACGAGCCAGGCGGCTCTGCCGGCATGGCGTCAGTCCCTGACGATTTGACCGACGCTGTCACCGAGGCGTCAGAAGAGTGCCCCGGCGAGTGCATCTTCATCGAGCAGGACTGATCGACTCCTGATCCTCGACTGGCTCGACGCTGAGTCGACGCGCTGTCGTCAAGAAGCCGGTGTGCGCAACCATCCGATGGTCGGGTCGAACTGATCGCGCCTCGATGTGCCAGCTGCGGCGAAGGATCTCCACGGTCTCGGCGAGACCGAAGCCATGGGCATCGAGGGCCTCGCGCAGCTGCGCCGTCTGGTTGATCGTCGGCAGATAGCAGAGCATGATCCCGCCGGGACGCAGCGCGCCGACGGCGTGAGGGACGACTTTCCAGGGTTCTGGCATGTCGAGCAGGATCCGGTCGAGCCCCGTCTCGTCGATACCCTCGGTGACGTCTCGGATCTCGATGGTGTAGTCGATGTCGTCGCCCAACATGGCGACGACGTTCTTGCGAGCATGTTCAGCGAAGTCCTCGCGCAGCTCGTAGCCGAGGACTGACGCTCCCGCTCTGAGCAGCGTCATGGACAGCGCCCCCGAACCCACGCCTGCCTCGAGGACCCGCATTCCCGGACCGATGTCGGCAGCGATCAGGATCGCGCCGAGGTCCTTCGGGTAGATCACCTGCGCACCCCTGGGCATCTTGACGACGACATCGGCCAACGTCGGCCGCAGGACGAGGAATCGGCGACCAGTGGAGCCGATCACGGTGCCCCCCTCCTCTGCCCCGATGATGTCGTCGTGGGCGACGATCCCTGCGTGCGTGTGGAACATGGCCCCTTCACGCATGCCGACGAGGTAGCGG
>Ga0118677_10005389_pt1 | contig 22403 bp, 18 predicted proteins | sample AliMusrvi5mmetaG_FD_86154 | JGI IMG/M metagenome (GOLD analysis project Ga0118677, IMG submission 86154)
GTGTGGGAGAGCAACAGCCTGCAGGTTCAGTGGCAGTTCAGCGTCGACCTTGCTGGGAAAACCGAGGCCGACACCAACAGCTTGCGCGTCGCCGCCTGGCCACCGACCAAATAGCGCAAAGGGGGATAGGGCTGGTGGATCGCAACCTCCAGGTGCGATTCCCCAAAGGACATTGAGCGCAGTGAACTCTACCGACAGAAAAGCCCAAACTCACATGCTTGTCGTTCCAAGCCAGAGCCTATCAGGTCACTCAAAGCTGCGTCTACTGTGGACTGACCGGCGCGGCAGGTGCCGTTGCCGCAGGTGCTGCTGTTGATGGTGTCGCTGCGGGTGTTGGTTTTGGAACTGGTGTCGGAGCCGGCAGGAGCACATGCTCAATCGGATTCTTGGCATTCGGAAGCAGGATGATTACGTTTTGAGGAGGAAATTTTCCGTCCGATCCCGCAGGCTGCGGTGGCGGGACATTTAAAAGAACCGATAATTGAATCCCCGTATTGCGGTGGAGCGTGATGACAATGGAATTGGGACCGAGATAAGGTTTTGGCGGAAGGTCCGTTGCGGCACGAATTTTTTGTTGGGTGATCTCATCCACAACTACTGCATCCGTGAGCGAATACGACTTTGCGGAATACTTTCCGCTTTCGAGTTCCTCCCGCGTTACATGGGGAGGAGGAACAAACCCAAATTTTGGCATCTCGCCGATGGTGGTTGTTACCGGAGCTGCAGCCCCTGCATTAATCTGCACCCCCGCCAGGACATGGGTCGCATCAATGCGGATAAGCTCCGAAATCTTCAACTTTACCCCTGGCCACTTGGCGTCCGTCTCGCCCAAGTGGCTTGGCGCTGCCGTCTGTGCGCACAAGGGCAGCGTGGCAAGGGAGGCCAGTAGGGAAGTGATTACAATGCGTTTGGTAAGAAACATAGGACGGATGGATATGGATTAATAGAGAAAGGTCAATTTGTCACAGGAGAAGCCGATAGGATTCGATACCGATACTTCAAGGGATAACTCATGCCTGGGTGATAAGTGGGGTCCACCGGATCATCCGGCGTCCCCACGACTCCGTCCGTCCCAGGGCTGACAATATTGCCGGGAACGCCCACCGCGCCATAGTCCAGATAGCGTTCCACCAAGAACTTCATCCGACTTTCGGACAAGATGGTATCGGTGGGCAGCACCTGGCTGTAAGTTGTATCCTTGAGCTGTCGGTCCGCGCTGTTTTTCTGTTTGACGGTCTGCGCAACCGCCCACACCGTGAACGTGTTACTCCTCGGGGAAAGGTTCCCCACGATCTGCTTCACCAAGTCATTGCGCGACTTGCTCCAGTATCGGCTACTGCCGTCGCTGGCGTATGTGCCACCCCGGTTGCTGTCGTAAAGAAAATTGGCGACTGCTGGGACGTTGCAAATCTCCCCCGCCATCATCAATGGCCTCTTCACGGTATTGGCTATGTAATAGTTGATAGCCGCCGCAAGCGCCGCCGGGTCACTGATAGGGTTCCCTCCGATCTGGACCAAGGAGGTGAAATTCTGAAATTGCTGATTATTGCCCGTGTAGTAGGCATTGGACACGGATAGATTCTTCAGGATGCCCACCAGCGGCGTAATACGGGAGAACGGTAACACAGTTGAGCCCGAGCACAGAATGGGACTGTTGGGATTGAGCCGCCCCGTCGTCGCTCCCCCCCACGTTAATTGAATGGGCGGCGCACAGTTGGCAACACTCAATGCGTTGCCTGGGGTTGGGTCCATCGGTTGGAACGTGGCCGGAACGGTGAAGAGGTCCAGCATCGCCCAGTCGGGATAGTTGATGCCGCCATCGGTTTGTTGACTTGCGTCGCCGGACGGCGAGAAGTTAAACAACCGGAACGGGGTGCCGTGCAGCTTTGGCAAATAAGGAGTGCCATCCGGGTAGGTTCCGGCAGCAGCTTCCGTCCCTTTATCCGGCATGATTCCTGTATGGATGTATTGAAAATAGCCGACGGACGGGAAGCGTTGGCTCTTGGGGATTTGGACACTCTGTTGCGGCCACCAATAGCCGGAGGGATCTCCTTTGTTGCTGGACAAAAATCCCAAAGGAGGGCCATCAGCACTGTAGAGATCGTCCGATGCACCTGGGGCCAGTCCCTTGGTATATGGCGAGGGGTTGAGGGTGGAAGCTGTCCGATAAGCACACGGATAAGAGGTGGCATTCATCTTTAGTGTCGCCTCGGGCGGTGGCGTGTTGTCGCTGACCTTCACGTGCCAGTCCCCTGGAAACTTGTTCACCACTGGATCATCCACCCACATGACAATGTATTTTGCCGCGCACGGCACGGGGATATTCACGGGATTGCCATCCGGTGAAATGGGGATCACCGCATCTTTTACTCGCTGTATCTGGACTGCATTGGATAGGGAATTAGCAGGTCCATTGTGCTCGAAATCCTGGAACGTACAATACGAACTCAGCCCGTGCCCTCCCTCCGCCACACCGCCGGTTCCTGTTCCTGTGCCCGTGCAGTTGATATATCCATGCACACTGTCCAGCGGCACCACCTCAACGGTGGGAAAACCGCTACTTTCATTATGCACCATGATGGTGAGTCCTCCGCTGATATTAATGCCAGAGGTAGTGCTGCTGGTGGTAACCGTGGTGCCGCTCAACCCCGGCATCATGTTATAGAATAAATTATAGGAGGAATTTCGAGAGCAAACATAGTAACCCTCCCTCAAACCGTTGGTTCCTGAGCCCGCGAGGCTATTGATCAGCATCCCGCCGCTCATGGCCAATATAGGCAATGCATTACAGTAGGCAGTAGAAGCGCCAGAAAGGCCCGATCCATAATATGTTGTTCCGCTGGTGGTAACGTGCTGCGCGTGCTGACAATATTGCGCTTTCGCTTGATCCGGATCATCTTGGGTTGGATCGTTGCCAAACAGGTCGAGAACACTGTGCCCACTGCCATCCTTTACCGTAAGCAGGGTGTCCTGCCATAAGCTGCCCAAGGATCCCACTTTCCCGCTTTTGTATGTCGTAGCCAAGGGAAGTGTCGGTTTTTGGTCAAGCTGCGGTACATCCTGCCAATTCAGCCATTGCCCTTGGTTGCCTCCCGCGCCATAATCCCACGCGGTACTACCGTAGGGTCCGACCATATCATTTTGCATGATGTATTCCTTGGGCATATACCATTGAACATAGATGGCTATGTTGATGGAGTCAGGACTGGTGGTCGTCGTGGTACCAGATGTGGTCGTGGTTCCTTTTGTAGTTTGGATCCTCAGCACCACTTGGTTAACGTGGCAAAGGTTGTTTTGCCCTACTACCAAGCCGGCGGCGGTGCCGCTCACGAAGCAACCTGCGTTGCGCACCGTTTGATCCGCATGCATGCGGGCATGATCGGCCCATACTCCGCTCACAAGATTCTCCATCTGCAAGAGAATCGAGTCGAGCTGCCGAGGCGTGTATTTTCCCGCAAAACCCACACCCGTGGTGTCGGAGCCGGGGAAGGTGGGCCAGGTGATTTTTTGTCCCTGGCTATTGGTTCCCGTCAGATATTGGGCAACCCGGTATAGAAGCGGATTAAAACTCGTTGAGGCTGTACTAAAATAATCGGTACTATCTGTGAAATACTGAGGCAGGGCACCTGAAATGGGGCTTGTAACAGAGGAACCGAGGGGTGGCCTGGCGGTAAAGGTGGGGAGTTGCCCTTTGCCGAGATTAGTTGTGAGCCACGCCTGCGTTGAGGTGGGGGGGTAAATCTCCGTGAGAGGAGCCAGGGTTCCGCTTACAGAGCCACCGATGAAGCCGCCGTTGACGTAATCCGAGATGCTGGATGCTGGGGCGTTGGTACCTCCCGTGCCTCCATAAGGAGTTCCCGTGCTTTGTGTCGCCGGGGTGCCGCTGAGAACCGGATTGGGGAAGGTAGCCGTTCCGTCATAAGCATAGGGCCCGAGTAACGTATTGAGAGGGACGGGGGTGCCTGTGAGATTGGTCCCCGAGGTCATCACGTAAATCTTCGGTTCGCCGAAGATGTTTAACTCTGGTGCCCGGTTGTAGGTGGTGATCGAAAACTTGTTGTCCTCATACAAGGTGCCTGGCGCGTTGGGCTGTTGTTGGATTTCACTCGGGTCGTTGAAGAGGGTTCCAGAGGTGACGGTTCCTACGACGGGGCGCATACCGGTTCGCTGGGCAATGGCGCCTGTGAGACCGGCGATGCCGTTAACGGGATCATCAATATACTTGAGCCCACTCGCACCCTTAAACCTTAATGCGCCCAGGCTCATTTCTGCGGGCGTACCGGGTCCAAAGCTCGCTTGTGGAACAAGCCCCGTTGCGGCTGTGCCTTTTAAGGAGCCATCCGCCGTGTTGATATTGAGCTTGGCCGACTCGTCATCCACCCAGAAGGCATACCGCCCCGTAATCTGGTTGGTTGCGCTGGTTTGCGCTGTCGGATCACTGGGAACATTGACCCAGTTGACGAACATTTTGGCTGTTGTGGGAGGGGTTGCGGCTTTGTTTCCTGTTCCACTGCTCAACGAATTGAGCGATGCAATCGGGTAATTTCCACTAAAGGAAGGCTGGTTGAGGTCCACCGAACCGGAGGTGGTGGCGGACGTGCTGGACAGATAGACGGTGCGAGACACGGTGCCATATTTATCGAAGACTGTGATGGCACCCGGCTGCGAGGACCAAAACGCGCCGGTGGTGCCGGAGGTCGCCGTCCGGATCAGAGAGATGGCGTGGTCCGCCGCAACTTGGTTCAAAGCGCGCGCCCGCGCGATTTCGAAGGCGCTACTGGAGGTGGTGCGTTCCGTCATCAGCACGCTGAAGAGGCCCACGGATAGAATGGTCACCAGGGCAAGGATGGAGAGCGTAATCACGATGGCCGAGCCGCTATTGCTGGCGCAACGGGATCGTGCATTTTTTGAAAGAGCGAATGAAGTCTTCATAAGAGAAAGGGTCTAGTTGGCCGGGTGCGGAAGGAAGACGGTGGTGGAGTAAATTTCCGCCCCGGTTTTGATATAGGCTGGCAGGCCGTTCACAAAAGATTGAATGTCTTGATTGAGAGCGCTTGGCGTGGTGGGCGTGGGAGTGAGCTGCGTTGTGATTTTTTGCGCGGTCTTGGCATCAACGACGACGATGGAGATTTCGATGGCGGGCGGCAACGCCGGGGCTGGGTAGGCAATGCTCGTGGCGGGGTCCTTGTAGCCTTTCAGTGAATCAAAGGCATAGCCAGAGCTGGCTTGTAAAGTGCCTGTCGCATCTTGGGTGATCGGTGTGCCCGCCTCGTTCACGCAGCGGACGAAAAGCGCAATGACATTCTCCGCCAGCAAGTTGGGGTAGGGGAATGCCATCGGAGATTGTGTGGGGTAGGCATTTGAGGCCCAATTGTTTTGATTGTTGCCGGAATAGATCGTGGAGGAAACGCTCGCCGAGTAGCGGCAGAGACAAGACTTTTTCACCGTCGCCGTGGTGTCCCAACGAACGTAGTAACCCACCACCACCATTTTCCCGCTATCGCCGACTGGTGCCTGCCAGAAGAGGGCGTGGGGATTGAGGCAGCCGCTGGGAATCCCGGCAGTTGCCCCGCTTATCGCAAGCTGCAAATACCCGGTGGTTGAGGAGGGGGTGATGACGCCGTGGCCCGTGATGCCGCTGGTGGCGGGGGTCACAGGAAGGCGGACGGACTGCAGATCCTTGGCGATGAATTGCAGCAGAGCGCGGGCGTTGGCCCGGCGCTGATTCTGGGCGTTGACCTCCGTCCAGATTTTGCTGATATGGCCGGTGATCGTCCCCAGGATGACGATGATGAGAACCAGGAGCGAGATGGACACCAAAAGTTCGACCAAAGTGAATCCTTTGGCTTTGGCTGGAGACGAGCGCTGCTGGGGAAGGGGATTAGAGATCGTCATATTTTGCCAGACTCGTAAGAACGAACTTGTGGTGCTGGTTGGGGAGCGGGGCGCCGTAAGGCCATGCAAAGTCGAGCTGAATAAAAACCAACCCTCCATCCGGTGGATTGGAAAGTTTTAGTGTTGAGGGAAAGTTTGCCGGGTCTTTGATTTTCACCGTGCAGCTATAGAGGGGAACGGTGCCAGAGGGAATGTTTGAGGCGGTGGTGACTATGTTACCACTGGTGTCCCGGATCAGGTTGCCGCTGACATCAAAGAAGTAGTCGGCGGTATTGTCGCCTTCCGAATAGTTGGTGTTGTTGTAAAAGGCGTTATATCCGGCGGGCCCAAGCTGGGATCGAAGCTGGGCTTGAAGCTGGGCATTCACGGCTTGGAGCATGAGCGCCACATTGGTGTCGTCCTTGGAGTCCTTGGAGCTGGTCATGGAAGTGGCAACGAGGCCGAGGATGGCGACCAAGCCGATCGAAATGATACCGAGCGCGAGGACGATCTCAATGAGGCTGAAGCCTTGTTCTTTTTTCTTATTCATCTTCCGGGCGCGCGATTTTGGGTTGGCCTGTGGCATCGGTTAAAACAACATCGTAGTAGTTGGCCGGTCCTGTTTTAGTGCTGTTTTGCAACTGGTAAGTGGTAGCGCCGCCTGTGGTGATGCCTTGCACGATGCGCAGGATGCAGGGGGAGGGAGGCCGGTTGTTGTTGACGTCACGATAAAGGGTGCCGTCCGCTTGAAAAATGACATAGCCATAGTCCTGCTGAGGGCGATACGTGTTCCCTGAATAAGTTAGCGTGGGCAAGGTGCCGCTGGTGAGCGTGGGGGAGTTCGTCGGTTGGAAGGCGGCTGCTACATTCAGCGAATTACCCTTGCTGTTGGTGAGAGGGTTGGTGCAATCCGTCACGATTCCGCTGGGGAGCGCTTCCCACCTGGAGATTTGCTGCCAGGTGCCGTTAGTTCCCGTCGCCGATGGAATATATTGCATCGCGGTGAGCCGTTGCGTGGTTCCAGCGAGCAGCGCCACCGCCACCGGCGTCCGTTTTGTAATGGCCAGTTGCCGGGCGGACTCCAACAACCCGGAAATCCGCGCCCCGGTCGTCGAAATCTGCGCGGCATTGGACCTCTGGATCGCCGGGAGGGTCAGCGCGAAGAGGATCACAATAATCGCGATGACGGTCAGCAACTCGATGAGGGTAAAAGCCTGTCGCGTGTTCTTCATTGGGGGAACTGCAAAATAAGGGGAATTTTTCTGTTTCGCAAGGGGGGAGTCTTCCGGGGGGCGGAGTTTTTGATTTTGGGTCAGCCCCGACAAGAAATCCAGCTTCAATTCCATCGGAGCATGGACCGGGCTGGGAGCCCGCCACTATTTCCAATCCACGTCCACCCGGCGTTGTTGATGGAAGCGATCCGTGAAAAGCAGGTGCTTGTGGTCGCGCCCAAACTCATGCACGAGCCGCGTCACCTTCACATCAAAACAGCAGTATTCGGCGATCTCCAGCAACTTCCCCTCGCGCCACCAGCGGATGGCGTCCAACCCGTCGCCGGTTTTGCCCACGCCAAGCGTCGCCGTGGCTACGGCATCCAGGCTCAGACGGTGGCCGAGTTTTTTCTCTATTTCTACCAGCAAATCGAGCGTCGGGATCTGCCGGGGGAGATCGAGAATCGTGTAGCCCATCAGCACCTCGTAGTCGAAATTGATGACGTTAAACCCCACCACGCAATCCGCCCGCGTGAGTTCTTTTACCAAATCGTCCACGCGATTTTCAGGGTAAATCTGATATTGCCCGGTAGCCGTGGAGTAGGTGACCCCGATGGACATCCCCATGTCTCGCTTTTTGTCCCAGCCTCCCGCGTCATTGGCTGTGCGCTGGGTTTCCAAGTCGAAATAGACAATATTCGGCGTCATAGGGGGCAAAAAACGCAGGATGGCGCAATTTCGCCGGATTTGCGAGCGCGAAGAGAGGGGAGATGACAGGACGCTATGGGCCTTGACTCAACAGGGTGTAAACTTTAGCCTTTTCACTGATAACGGAAAATTATAAAAAGGAAAGCTAATGAATAACCGAAGTCTTGAAGGTAAAACCGGGGTGGTGGTTGGCGTCGCCAATAAACGCAGCATTGCATGGGCTATTGCCCAGGCATGGGCAGCGGAAGGGGCGAAGCTGATTTTCAACTACCAGGAAGAACGGGTGAGGGCAAACGTCGAGGAACTGGCGGCTGAATTCGGCCCGGATACTCCCGTTTATCCATGTGACGTTACCAAGGACGAAAGCATTGCCGCTTTTTTCCAAAGCGTCCGCAAACACACCGGCGTCATTGATTTTGTGCTCCATTCCGTCGCCTTCGCTCCGCGTGAAGCCCTCGAAGGGGAATTCCTGGACACCAGTCGCGAGGCCTACCTCATGGCGCACGATATTTCCGCCTACTCGCTGCTCGGTCTGGCGCGCGAAGCGGCTCCCCTCATGACCCGGGGCGGATCCATCCTCGCCATGAGCTACTACGGAGCGGAGAAAGTCATCCCGCACTACAATGTCATGGGCGTCGCCAAAGCGAGTCTGGAAGCCACCACGCGTTATCTGGCTTACGACCTGGGCAAGCTCAACATCCGCGTCAACTGCATCAGCGCCGGTCCCGTCCAGACCCTCGCCGCGCGCGGCATCGGCGGTTTCAGCCAGATCAACAAACACTACGAAGACCACGCCCCCCTCGGGCGCAGTTGCTCCCTGGAAGAACTCGGAGCCACCGGTGTCTTTCTTGTCAGCACCGGAGCCGCCTCCATCACCGGCCAGGTCCTCTACGTGGATGGCGGCTACCAGATCATGGGCATGTAGGCTTTTCTAAAGCCGTCCTCCGGTTCTCAATGCGAGCGTGAAGTGGCGACCGCGCCCACGCTCTCGGATTTGCTCAACCGCGACCAGCCAAAGCCGTAGATCGTGACGAACGCGAAGCAGAACATCGGCACCACAAAACTGCGTGACATCCCCTGCGTATCGGCGATGTGTCCCATCAACTTGGGCAGAAGCGCCCCGCCCATGATGGCCATCACGATAAAAGACGAGGCCTGCTTGGCCCGGATTCCAAGGCCAAAAATGCCGAGCGCGAAGATCGTCGGGAACATGATCGACATGAAAAAATAGCTCAGGAAGACGCATCCCACCGAAACCCAGCCCAACTTGCAGAAAATCAAGAGACAGGTCAGCGTATTCAGCAGGCCATAAACGCCGAGCATCTTGTGAGCGGCCACTTTCTTCAGAAGTCCCGCGCCGGTGAAGCGCCCCAACAGGAAGAAAATAAACCCCGCCGACGCCAGGATGGAAGCGAACGCGTTGCTGATATGCCATGCACAGTCCTTGCCGGTTTCCAGCCAACCGGCATGCAGGAATCCGTTCCATGACGCCGGAATTGCAGGCACCTCCGAGGTCATGTAGTTGATGAAAAAGCTGAAAATTCCAGCTTGTGCCGCGACGTAAAAGAACTGCGCAGCCACGGCCATCACAAAATGCGGGTGTGTCCAAATGGAGCGCGAACTCCCCGGCGCGGAATCGTCGATGTGGTAATCGTCCTCGGTTTTGATGTCAGGAACATCGGCACAGAAAAAAACGATGGCGAGTACGACCACCACCAAAGCCACGGCGACGTAGGGAATATAAAGCGTCTGGCTCCCCGTGCTCACTCCTTGGGCGTTTTTGGAATAGAAATACATGCTGCCGACAATCGGTCCAAAAACCCAGCCCACCCCGTTGCAGGTCTGCGCAAGGTTGATGCGCGTCGCCGCATAGCGCGTCGGCCCCAGCACCGTCGTATAAGGATTGGCAATGGTCTCAAGAAAAGTGAGCCCCGCCGCAATGAAGCAGACGCCCACCAAGAATGCCCAAAAAGCCGCAATGTGCGTTGCAGGCACAAACCAAAACCCGCCCACCGCCACCATCAAAAGCCCCGCGATAATCCCGTATTTGTAACCCAGCTTACTCGAAAGCCACCCCGCCGGCATCGCCATCAAAAAATAGCCCAGATAATGCGCCCATTGCACATTGGCCGATTGCGCCAACGTCAAATGCAACTCCTCCTGAAAGTGCTTGTCCATCACGTCGATCATCCCATTGCAGAACCCCCAAAGGAGGAACAGGGAACTGACCAGGAGAAACGTGAAAGTCACGTTCTTGCCATCATCCGTCACAAAAATGCTTTTCTTGCTCATAGGGGGAGGGGACTGGGGATTCAGGCGGTATTTCACGCCAAGAAACCGCAGAGTGTATTGACCCACAAAATTTCGCAAGCCCGATCCTCCCCCATCCAAAATTGCAGCTACTCTCCTTGACAAACCCCGGCCCGCTCGCAAACAGTCCTCCCTTTACTCCCATGCCACGCATCCTCTCAGGAATCAAACCCACCGGACGTCTTCACATCGGCAACTACTTCGGCATGATGCGTCCCGCCATCGACTGGCAGGAAAAAGGCGAAGCCCTCTACTTCATCGCCGACTACCACGCGCTCACCACCGTCCACAATCCCGCCAAGCTCCGCGAAGCCACGCGCGGCGTTGCGCTCGATTTCCTCGCCTGCGGCCTCGACCCCGCCAAAGCCGTCCTCTTCAAGCAATCCGACGTTCCCCAAGTCTGCGAACTCACCTGGCTGCTCTCCGTCCTCACCCCCATGGGACTGCTGGAGCGTTGCCACGCCTATAAGGACGCCATCGCCAAAGGGTTCGCTGCGACGCATGGCCTCTTCGCCTACCCCGTCCTTATGGCGGCGGACATCCTTATCTACGACAGCGACATCGTCCCCGTCGGCAAAGACCAGAAGCAGCACGTGGAAGTCACCCGCGATCTCGCCATCAAAATGAACGAGACCTTCGGCGCGAACCTCCTGCGCATTCCCGAGCCGAGTATCCTGCCGGACCTCGCCACCATCCCCGGCCTCGACGGCCAGAAGATGAGCAAGAGCTATGGAAACACCATCGAGCTCTTCCTGGAAGAAAAGGCCCTTAAAAAGAAGATCATGGGGATCATTACCGACTCCACCCCCGTCGAAGCCCCCAAAGACCCGGCCACTTCCTCCATCGTCGCCCTCTACCGCCTCTTCGCTATCCCGGCAGACGTTGCCCAAATGGAAGCCGACTTCCGTGCGGGCGGCTTCGGCTACGGCGACTTCAAGAAACGCCTCTTCGCGGCCATCTGGGAACACTTTGCCCCAGCTCGCGCCCGGCGCGAGGAAATCGCGCGCGACCCCGCCATCATCGACGAAGTCCTCTGCCGCGGCGCAGCCCGAGCCAACGAACTCGCCAACATAACCCTTACCCGCGTCCGTCGGGCGATGGGACTATAGGAAACTTTTTTAGTCTCCCCTCGTTACCAAGCTCCAGCTTGGTAACGCCTCTGTCCCCGAGGCTCCACCTCGCAACCGTGGACACAGGAAACCGGCTGAAAAATATTTTCGTTTTTTCGCAATCTTCTGGTTGCACCCGAAAAAACGGTTCGTAAAGTAGGGGACTGCCTGTGAGTGCGGGTATGGTAACCCGAGCGGAAGGCATTTAACCTATGATAAACGAATCTGGAGAACGCCCGGTCAACGAACCGTTGGCATCGGAAAAGGTAACCATCGACCGCAAAGTATTTTTCCTCGACCTCAAGGAAAACAATCGCGGACGGTTTCTGAAAATCACCGAAGACGTCGGCGGACGCCGCGACACCATCATGCTGCCCGCTGCGGCATTCCATGATTTCGCGGACGCGTTGGACCGCCTCATCGACCTCGAAGCCGGGTTGTAACCCGCGCCGAGGACTGCCCGGCCACCTTATTGAAGGTGGTAAAACACGAGAACCGAGCCCGGTTTGGTCGGAATGGTAACGGCTAAATCGGCAAGCTCTTTTCCCGACATCGTCCGCACAGTGCCCGGGCCCAACTCGGTGCGAATCTCCACCGAATAGGTGGCTGCGGGATCGATCTTCCGCAGATGCGCGTTGATCGTCGGAAAGGGACTGTCTGGACGCCGGAAGAACATCGCCAGGCCTGCCTTCAAGTCAGGACGGTCGAATTGCATGGCACCCCAGTAACTGGAAAGAGGAGTGAATGCGAGTAGCGGATAGAAGTCCCCGTAAAAGAAAGGGCGCACCTGATGAAATTCTTCAAGGCCCGCCTTTAGCCAGGCATCGTCCTTCGGGACGATCATGTTGCAGCCTCCATCGATAACCAGTCCGGGGCTGTAGGCGCTGCGCAGTGAGTAGGTATCGTTTCCCTCGCAGGCGCCAGCACTGAGCGGAACCCAGGGTGCAAGCCCCACGGTCTGAAGTTGTGGCCCGGTCGCGTCGATGTTGCCGCACGAATAGTCGCTCCTCCAAAGCGCCATACTTCGCGAGATGGTTTCCAAGTCGAGACGCCTGCCCCCGCTCGCGCAATTGTCGATCTTCAACCCCGGATGAGCGGCCCGCAGATCGTCCCAAAAAGCGTAGAGTCCCTCAATATATCTGATCTCGGCCATGCCGACACGGTCAGGGGCGTCGATCCATAATCCTGCGGGATCGACATTAAAATCCTGCCGATACCAGTCAACGCCTCCCTGTGCAATCAAACCGGAAACAAGATCGGTAATACCCTTTCTGGCCACCGGATCGCCGAGGTCGAGCACACCGCCGCCGTCCTTTCGCTTCAGGAACCATTCAGGATGCTCGGTCAAGAGGGTCGTCCCCTCGTCGGCTTCTTCCGGTTCGATCCAAAGAAGAAAAGCCATCCCATTTTTATGCAATAAATCGCTCAGCGGCTTGAAGCCATCAGGAAAGGTCTGCTTGTTTGGCCACCAACTGCCCCGGTTGCGGAACCACGGTGTGGTATGCACCGTGGAATTCTCTTTATAGTCTTCATTGCCGTACCAACCGGCGTCGATCCAGTAAACGTCGAATGGAATCTGTTTCTGGACCAGTTCTTGGACTCGCGTTAATTTTTGACTGATTAATGCGTTGCCCCAAGTGAGCACACAGGCAGGCCCCACCAACGGCTGCCCTTTTTCCTGCGGCGAATAATAGGCCAGCAAAAGGCGGCGCCAGACATTGTGCGCATCGTCCTGGTCTCCGCTCCAATTCAAGAGCAAAATCCGGGGCGTGCGAATCGCTTCACCCGGATGCAGCACGAAATGGGTCCGTTGCATCCCCGCGCTCATGGTGATCGTTTTCCCCTCGCGCTCCCGCAAGAAAGACGCGCTCCAATTTCCCGTCCAGCCAATCGCCCCGATCACACCCCCCTTATCCACCTGAAGATCGAAAAAAGGCATCGTCCCGTTGGAAGAGCGCCCTCCGATTGAACCCAGTTTGATGTTCCCGGCCATTCCCAGTGCAGCGGTCTTCGGCTCAAAGTCGGCTACGCCAGCGCCGCTGCCTTGGGAGAAATTGAGCACTGCCTTTGCAGCGGGTGCTGCGGGCAAAGAGGAGAGCAGCGGCTGAATATCCTCGATGATGGCCGTATCCGTCTTGCCTTCGTTGGAAAAATTCAGGACCCATTCCACCGCGTTGTAATCCTTGAACGTTCTCACTTCCGCAGTGACTTTGAGCCCCGTCGCCGGATCGGTGAATGTCTGGCGTTCCAATAGCCCTCCCTCGGCGGGCTCTGTTTTCTGCGACTTCTGCCAGCCGGAGAGGAAAGCAGACGATGCCTTTCCGTCATATTTGAAACCAAAAGGTGGTTGGGAAGATTTCCACTGGTCTGGAGAGAAGAGCATAGAGTCGGAATGGGTTTGCGATAGCGCGGTGAGGGAAACGATCATGAAACCAGCGAAGGTGAACAGCACGTTCGGCAGCAGCCATTTTCGTAGGCATGTCATATTCCACTAATCATTAGTAGTTGAATGCTTTGTTGTCCATGGACGGCGCTGCTTCTTGCATGTCGGATTCTGCTGTCCTAATATAAATCCGATGAACGAAATCGAACCCGTGCTGGCAAAATGGCTGGAAGACTCCCTGCGCTTCAAGTGGGTGGAAGGCGCCGTGACGACGGTTGACGCGGGACACACCACCGGCTGGCGGGCATTGCCTTTCACTGTTTTAGCGCAGCCGGTGGGTGGGGAAGTCGTTTTTCGTCTGGAGGACGGGACACGGACTCGCATTGCCAGTCGTCATGCCCTGCTCCTTCCTGCCCGATTAAAGCATCGCATCAATTTCCTCTCGCCGAAAAAAGCGATCAGTCGCTGGGCCCATTTTTCTTTTACCTTCATGGGTTCGATGGATGTCTTGAGCTTGTTTCAAACGCCTCGGGTATTCGATCATCGTCTCGGCGATCCGATGGGAGAGATATGCCGCGAACTGGCGGAGCTGGCAAAAAACACAAACCCCAAATCATTTCTCATGACGATAGCCCGCCGTCAGGAACTGGGGTTGCACCTTTTGCGGTTGATCTTGGCTGAGTCGAAGCTCAAGGCCAACGCTGTCAGGATTCTCGACGGTGCCGCACGGATCCTGCCGGTCGTGCGTTTCCTGGAAACCCATCCGGACTCCCGGTTGGCCCTCCCCGCTTTGGCCGATCTTCTGCACCTTTCCTCGAGCCGTTTTCACCACGTCTTCAAGGAAGCAACCGGCACGGCCCCCATGAAATTTGTCCAGAATATGAAACTGGATCAGGCCCGCCAACTTCTAGCCTCTACCGCTTCAACAGTCGCCGAAATTGCCCTCCGTTGCGGATTCGATGACACTTTTCATTTCAGCCGCCTGTTCAAATCGCGGGTAGGACTCTCTCCCATCGCTTTCCGTAAATCGCTACGGCAAAGACGCCCCTTTGCCTAAAATCTGATTCCTCTTTCTTCCTGCTTTTCATTGCGCGGACTCTTTGCCAATCTTTCCCGATGCTGGCAAAGGTCTATTCAGCGGCCGTCTACGGAGTGGACGCCTACGAAGTCGAAATTGAAGTGAACGCGGCTGCGGGAGCCCCGGCGATCGTTGTCGTCGGGTTGCCGGATACCGCTGTGAAAGAAAGTCGTGACCGCGTCACCACCGCCGTCGCCAACAGCGGCTACCGCTGGCCCAAAGGCCGCACCACCATCAACCTCGCCCCCGCCGACGTAAAAAAAGAAGGCCCGAGCTTCGACCTCCCCATCGCGCTGGCGATGATCGCCGCCTCCGAGCAAATCCAGCTCCCCGACTTCGCCCAATACGCCTTCGTCGGCGAACTCGCCCTCGACGGCGGCGTCCGCCCCGTCAACGGTGTCCTCCCCGTCGCCCTCGAAGCCCGCCGCCGCGGCAAACGCGCCATCGTCGTCCCCGAGGAAAACGCCCAGGAAGCCGCCATCGTCGAAGGCATCACCACCTACGGCGTCCGCAATCTGCGCCAGGCCTTTGAATTCCTGCGCGGCAACGAATCCCTCCCACCCACCGTCGCCGAACCACTCTTCGAGGCCCACCAGGACTATGAAGTCGATTTTGCCGACGTGCGCGGCCAGCATGCCGCCAAGCGCGCCGTGGAGGTCGCCGTCGCGGGTGGCCACAATTTATTGATGATCGGCCCGCCCGGCTCCGGCAAGTCGATGCTCGCCAAGCGCATCCCCACCATCATGCCGCCGATGGGCTTTGAAGAAGCCATCGAGACCACCAAAATTCACAGCATTTGCGGATTCCTGAACGGGAAACGTGCCTTCCTCTCCCTGCGCCCCTTCCGTTCCCCGCACCACACCATCTCCGATGCAGGACTCCTCGGTGGCGGCACCAACCCCGCCCCCGGCGAAGTCACCCTCGCTCACCACGGCGTCCTCTTCCTCGACGAACTCCCCGAATTCAAACGCTCCACCCTCGAAGTCATGCGCCAGCCCTTGGAAGACGGCAAAGTCACCATCTCGCGCGCCGCGGGCAGCGTCACCTACCCGGCGGAATTCGTCCTCGTCGCCGCCCTCAACCCCTGTCCCTGTGGCTACTTCGGCGACCTCAAGCGCGAGTGCCGCTGCTCCGGCGTGCAGGTGCAGCGCTACCGCCAGCGCATCTCCGGGCCTCTGCTGGACCGCATCGACATCCACGTGGAAGTCCCCGCCGTCCACTTCAAAGACCTCACCAGCACCCATTCCGGCGAACCCTCTGCCTCCATTCGCGAACGGGTCCTCGCCGCACGCGACCTCCAGCACCAGCGCTTCGAAAAAAGCCCCGCCATCCGCTGCAACGCCCGCATGACCTCCAAGCTGCTCAAAGCCCACTGCGCTATCGACGACGACTCCCGCGAACTCCTGCGCACCGCCATGCACGAGCTCAACCTCAGCGCCCGCGCGCATGACCGCATCCTTAAAGTCGCTCGCACCATCGCCGACCTCGAATCCGCCCCCGCCATCACCGTCACCCACCTCAGCGAAGCCATCCAATACCGCACGCTGGATCGGAATTTGTGGATGTGAGTTCTGCGCTTGGTGGATCGCGACCTCCGGGCGCGATTGGGAGTGCGCCTGCCATGTCTCACTCCACTCCAAAAAGACTCCTTGCCCAATCCACCCCCAACGCTAAACATCCCCGCATGAAGCGTTTTCTGCTCTCCTCCCTCCTCGGACTCACCCTTTCCGCAGTTGCTTTTGCCGGGGGGACCATCACTTGGCCCACGCCGCCCCTTCCTGCCAACGGCAACAAGGCGGCAACTGCGCGCGCCCCAATCTCCGGCTGGTTGGATTATTTTGAACTCAACCTGCAAAGAGCCAGGAAGATGGAAAAAGTGGACCTCATCTTCGACGGCGACCAGCTCGCCATCACCTCCGGGCATTATGGCCCCACCGGCGGCATGTGGTCACGCTTCAACCGGATCAAGGCTCTCGATTTCAGCAGCCCGGGGGACCCCACACAAGCGGTTCTCTGGCGGTTGCAAAACGGACAACTCGACACCCTTCATCCCAAGCTGATCGTCCTCCAGGTCGGATCGAGTAATATCGGCTTTAATCTCGGCGCCAATACTCCCGAACAAATTGCCGAGGGAGTCAAAGCAATCGTCGCGGAATACCAGAAGCGTGCCCCCGAGGCGACCATCCTCCTCCTCGGCATCATGCCGCGCGGCGAAAAACCGACCGATCCCGCTCGCGCTAAGGTCAAGGCAATCAATCAGATCATCTCTGGCCTCGGAGACGGCAAGAAAGTCATCTATCTCGATTTCGGAGACAAACTTCTCGAACCCGATGGCACCATCACCAAGGCCGTCTTGGGCGATTTTGTCCATCCTGGCCCAAAGGGGTATCAAATATGGGCCGATGCCATTCAGCCCACGATCGACCAGTTCTTCCCTCCGGCCACGCTCCCTCCAGCGCCGACTCCGGCTCCTGCGGTAGTTTCCGCCACCAATGCAACCGCCACGCCTGAAAAAATCATCGGCGGAGGAACCATCACTTGGCCTGCCCCATCATCTGCTGCCGGAGCCAACTCGGCCATCATTCCCGCGCCGCAGATGAGCTGGCTGACACGGTTTCAAAAGAACATCGACGATTCCCATGCAATGCCCAAGGTCGACCTCATCTTCGACGGCGACTCCATCACGGACGGGTGGAGAGGCGGAGCTGGCGGCTTATGGAACAAACATTACGCCAAGCTCAACGCCTTTGATTTTGGCATCTCGGGCAACACCACCGGCGACGTTATCTGGCGGGTTCAGAATGGCCAGGTCGATGGACTCCACCCCAAACTCGTCGTCCTCCTCATTGGCACCAACAACATGTATTCATGCTCGGTGGAAGAAATCGCCGGAGGCGTCGTGGCAGGAGTCAACGAATACAGGAAGCATGTCCCCGATGCGGCAGTTCTTGTGCTCGGTATCTTGCCGCGCGGCAACAAGGCCGATGACCCGCTCCGGGCCAAGGTCAAAGCCATCAACCAGATTGTCGCCAAATGCGCCGACGGTAAAAAAATCTTCTACGTTGATTTCGGCGAGAAGCTCCTCACAGCCGACGGCACCTATGGACCTCCCATGACGGGCGATTTTCTCCATCCCAGCCTCCCCGGTTACGAAGTCTGGATCGAGGCCATCCAGCCGATTATCGACCAGTTCTTTCCGCCGGTCAGCACGCCTGCAGCTTCTGCCGCGACCCCAGTTGCTCCTTCAACTCCAGCGCGCTGAAAGCGAAGCACAGCAGGCGCGTTTCAATGGTGTGCGCAAAGGCATATCGACGATCCCCTCAGTCAGCCCGCCCTTCTCCGATTTATTGAGGCTGTCCGCCTCGGTGTAGGGTTTCCGCTCTGCCGTTGATCTCCGTCATCTTTTGCGTCAACTCTTCGTAAGGGTTGTCGTGGATATCGACGACCCCGTAATTGGAATTCTCCCCATCAAATCGTCCCTCTTTTGGCTCGTCGGCATGCTCGAACCAATGGTAGCCGACCAGGTTTGGCTTGCTCAGGGCCAAGGTCACATAGCTCTCGAACCCCGCCGCACGGTCTTTCTGAGTAGGAACCTTCGGCCCGGCCCCCTTGGTGTTGGGCAAACCGCTATCCATTGCGCGAAAAGAGAATTCACCGATGAGAACCGGTTTGCCAAAGGCAGAGTAGCGGTCAATGGCGGAGGAAGGGTCGGCGCTATAGCAATTGAATGAAATGGCATCCAGATGCCGGGCAGCAGCGGTCACTACCGCTTGGGCGGGAAAATAGGCAAACCGGCATCCGAAGTTCAGATGGTTTGGGTCGGTGGTCTTGATGGCGGCGTCGGTAGCGGAGAAGTAGCGCTCGGCGAGATCGGATAGGAAAGCATCGCAGTCCGCCACAAACGCTTTCGCGGTTCCCTCCACACCGCGTTCCACCTCCTGGTTCTGGGCAAGCGCCTGGCTGCGAGTAAATGGCGCATCGATCTGCACGGAAGCCAGTTCCTCCCACGATTTCGCGCGGGTTTTCCAGACAGCATTGAACGCCGCGAAGTCCGGGTAACGCTTCCGAAGCAGATCAATGGCGGCGGTGCGTCCCGCTTGTCCTGCCGGAAGGTTTAGGAAAAGGGTGAGCAACTCCTCTTTCCCGCGCCAATCTGCTCCCCAGCGCAGTTCATTGTCGGTGAACCATCCGAGCAGATGGGTATCCAGCTTGCGGGGAGCACATAGCTCCAGGGCCGTTTGGTTGCAGAAATTTAAAAATTCCGGGGCAAAGATGTCGGGGAAAATACCGTGTTGCCACGCTCCGGGTTGGTTGTTGTGGGCAGCGAACCTTTCGACAAAATTGAGGGTGACGGAATAGGCAAGATACCTGCCGCCGCCCGCATCGACTTGCGAGATGGCTTCATCGGACCAGGAACCGAGCGTATTAAAATTCCAACCGAGCAACCGTTGTGCGACCGCCTTGCGCCATTTCTCGACAGTTCCATATTTTGTCCGCGTGGCTTCGCCGTAAGGTGAGGTGATGGTATGCTGTACCCAATCCTGATAAAACGAGACAGTCGTCACCCCCTTGGAGAGGAACGGTTTGCCGTTTGGATCAAGAAACCACCAGCGGCCCTCGATCTGCCGGAGTTGGAAGAAGCCGGGGGCCGCAGCCTGAAGCGCCCCGCCGAGGGACAGGAGCAGCGCAGACAACGCCACCGCAAAAAAACGACCGCAGAGAAAGCGAGTCTTCATAAAGGGATATCCCCTTCAATATGCCCCGCACTCGCCCCGTGCGTCGAGCGGCTTTATTTCGTGACGGTAATCACCGCGGATTGTCCCACGTTACCTGCTGCGTCATAGGCGTATGTTTGCAGCGTGTGGGTGCCGGCTGGGAGCCCCATCGTGTTCCAGGTAAATAGCACAGAGGGAGGAATGCTGGGCGCAGTCACCGTGCAGGCAAGGACGCCGTCGAGATATACTTCCAACTTTGTCACGCCGACGTTATCAGAGGATGTAACAACAATTTTTTGCTGATTTGAAACCTTCGTGCCGTTCGCAGGCGAAGTGATCGCGACCGTCGGTGCAACGGTGTCGCCAGTGCTCGCATTCTTCACGGTCACGGAAACCGAAGCTGTGCCGACGTTCCCTGCGACATCGTAGGCCCGGGCCTGCAGCGTATGGGTGCCATTGGCATAGGAAAGCGTGTTCACTGCGAAGACGGCGGAAGCGCTCCCGCTTTGGGCTACCTGCTTGGAATCGACATACAACTCAACCCGGGTGACACCGATGTTGTCGATGCCCTTGACACTCACGCTCAGGGTGCCCGAAACAATGCTGTTATTGGCAGGCGAGGTGATCGTGGCCGTCGGTGCCGTCGTGTCCGGGGCGACATACGTCTTCGCGGCAGTGACTGCGCGCAAAGCGTTCACGCGACCATTCCCGTAATAAACATCGGCCCCGGTTGTGCCAAGGTCGTCGCTGTTCTTCAGCAAAAGATCGACGATTTGCGTGTTGGTGAGACTCAAGTTCACCGAGGCCATCAGCGCAAGCACGCCAGAGGCTATCGGAGTGGAAAACGATGTGCCGCTCCAGGAGCCGTAACCGTTGCTCCCATCCAGCGTCACGATGCCATCGCCGGGCGCGCAGACATCCACGTAGCTGCCGTAGTTCGACCAGCTCGTGCGCACATCTGAGGAATTCGTGGCGGCAACCGAAACGACGTTGTTGCACGCCGCCGGATAAACCGGGGTGCTGTTGCCGTTGTTACCGGCGGCAGCGACCACGATGCACTGCTTGCTCCAGGCGTAATTGATCGCGTCCTGTAAGGTTTGCGATGAGGATGTGCCCCCCAGACTCAGGTTGATGATGCGCGCGCCGTGATTGGCTGCATAGGTGATGCCTTGGGCGATCGAGGAGTAGCTCCCCGAGCCATTAGCGTCCAGTACGCGCACCGGGAGGATTTGATTCGTCCATGCAACGCCGACCACCCCAAGGTTATTATTGGCATCCGGGGCAATCGTTCCGGCTACTGCGGTCCCGTGACCGTTTTGATCCGTCGTATCCGCGTCATTCCCGACAAAATCCCACCCGGTGGAAAGCACCTTCCCCGCCAGATCGGGATGCGTGGCGTAAACACCCGTATCGACCACCGCGACGATCACGCTTGATGTTCCCGTGGTAATATCCCACGCGGCAGGCGCTTGGATTTTCGCAAGATGCCATTCGCTCCCCTGCGTATAATACGGGTCGTTCGTCGTGGCCAACGCGTGGGCTGTTCCATCAACTTCCGCATATTCTGTGTCGCTTTGGCTCTGCAACCCTTGGAGCAATGAGGCAACGTCGGCTTTCGGAGCACTGACGATCTTCGCGTTGATCTCGCCAACCGTGCCGCGCTGCCGCGCGCCATGCGCCGCCACCAAGGCATTTAGAGGCACATCCGATGACGCTGCCTTGCGTTTGACAATAATCTGAACCTCCGTCTGATCCGTCGCGAAGGCACTTTGACATAGGCTGAGGGCCAGAACAGCAGAAAGGATCGCTACCGAAGCGTGAGAAACATGCTTAAAAAACATAATAGGGGATTTCATATGGCGGCTTTTCATTCAGCATTGACGAAAGTATCTTTAAAAAGTTGCGAAAAATCTTAAATACGTTTCTGAGCGTTCATCAGTATAAGGCCGGAATTTTCCCATAACAAGGCGATCAAAAATGCGCGCGAGGAGATTTTTCGCAACTTTTGAGCAGTCCCACGAGTCTGGCTGCATAAAGAGATGAATGCCGCCCATGGAACAGAACGATTTTCCAGCCCTTGTCGACGCAGCAAAGCGCGGCGATATTGGTGCGCAGGAGCAGCTTGTCCTTCACTACCAGCGAAGGTTGGCTGGATTCGTTTTTGCGATCACCGGCTCAATGGAAAGCGTGGAAGACCTGACCCAGGCTGTGTTCATCAAGGTGCTTCTGGGGCTGCCCAAGCTGGCAGATCCCGCGAAGTTTCAGCCATGGCTGTTCCGAATTGCCCGCAACGTATGCCTCGACCACTTGCGTGGCGAAAAGTGGAGGGCCCGCTTCACCGCTTATCGTGTGGAACACGACGAGGTTCCAGAGCCGACGAAAGCCGTTCCCTTGGAAATCGAATGGCTTCGGGATGCATTGCTCGCACTGCCCATCAAACAGCGCGAACTCGTCACTCTATTACAAGAAGAGGATTTTTCTTATGAGGAACTCGCACAGATCACCAACAGTACCCTCAGTTCCGTCAAATCGCGCCTTTTTCGCGCACGCGAAACGCTCAACGAATGGAGAAACCGTGAACATCAACGCGTGGAATGACTTCCAAATTCAGGCAGCATCTTGTTTGCCATCGGGATTTGCCCGCCGGGTCGTCGGGCAGGCTGCGAGAGTCTATACCCAAAGACGGCGAGAAAATTGGCTAGCCTTGCTCACCGCCGTCTTTCTCAGCGCCAGCATTACACTGCAACACTGGGTCACCACCGCGAACGAACAAAACCAAAACCTCGCGCAATGGCGCACGGTTGAAAATCAAATCGAAACCTTGGAAACAACCCTATGAAAGACAACATTCAAGTTGTGATCATCACCCTTGTCCTTTTCCTGGCGGGCTTGCTCACCGGCGTATGGACGCAAAAGACCAAAGCAACCCCGCCCCCTTTCCTGCCGTTTATGGGAGAATTCAATCACGATCTGCAAATAATTTTTATGACAGGGTGAAATGGATAGGAGTAATGT
>Ga0118677_10005391_pt1 | contig 22394 bp, 22 predicted proteins | sample AliMusrvi5mmetaG_FD_86154 | JGI IMG/M metagenome (GOLD analysis project Ga0118677, IMG submission 86154)
ACTGTGCATGTGGCCATGCCTCAGCTTTGCGGTTACCGTTGTACAGTTGCGGGTACAGTTTACGATTCTCACGTAATTCCCTATTCTCCGGCTTTTAAGCCAGCACCAGCTACAACAAAAGAACAATTATAGAGCACTAAATAACAATTTCCCCTGAAAGAACCAAAAATTCAGAAATGCCGGAAACTCCAAACCCGAGGTAGAGAATGTTCCTTTCACAGATGGCCTAAAATCTCTTCTATTCTGTTTTTTCTATAGTTAAAGACCTCCTCAAGTCGCCGGCTGACAATCAGCATATTGACAATCTCTCCAAAATATCCCATCGGCAGAGAGTATTGCAGAAAGTCAGTCATTTCAACTCCTCCATCAATTTCCCTGAACGTATGCCGGTGATGCCAGTATTCATAGGGCCCTGAGTTCTGAATATCCTCAAAAGACAAAGGCTTTATGACACTGACAATTTCGGTTTCCCACCGTACCGGCAGCATCATGAAAGGATACAGTATATAGGTAATGATCATGCCCTCATAAATACTCTCTCTCCCTCCCCCACTGGTTATGGTAACCATCATTTCAGGAGGTGTGATGCGAACGAAATTACTGGGAGAGGAAAAAAAAGTCCATGCAACATCTATGGACACAGGAATTTGCTGAACATAAGTAAGATTATGGAACTCCATGTGTCGAAAAAACAAATTTTCTCATAAACAAATTTCTATTGGTAATATGGAGACGGACATAATTATTTCCGCCTGATAATGTCCAGTAATGGTTCTTTGCAACAAGAGTGTTCGGGAGATTTGTTCCCCTCAGTTTCTAACTCGGAATCAGAAGTTTGCCGAACCGGACCATGCAACGCTGCATATCCATCACAGGAAACAACACACAGCCTCTTATAGCTGTCACCAAACCTCGATAGAAAATTGAATAAGACTTCACTGCAAAAAACGTGAATTTTATTGATGATAATCTCATCTCCATCAACCTGCATTTCCAGTTTTACCAGTTGTTCAAGTTTTTCATGAATAAGAAAAACATGCTGTTTAATCTGCTCGGCAACAGGGAGTGAAGTGTCTTCAAAAACCAAATTCATTGTTACATCGAGAGCAGACAGATACAGCCTCACATCACCCATTTTCAACTGCAAGTCGTTACCAGCCTCTAGTCTGGAGATTTTGCTCGGATCGCATCCTATTCTTTTTGCCAGCTCTTTTTGAGAGATGCCCTTTTCTATTCTCAGTTGGAGAAGGGTATTGACAAGCTGACTGCAACAAATCTCTTCATCCACCTGCTGCTTAATCTTTTCATCTCCCGCGAGGTATGCTGCCGCATCGCCTACCGATGTAAATCTAAGATCTTCCACGACCTATCTCCTTTTATTTAGATAATTTATTTAATAATAATCGCTATTATAAACCTCCCTTTCTTAACAGATATCTTTAATGGCTTTTTTAGCGCGAATCAAGTCGGACCGTTGAGTCTCCTTGGTTCCGATTCCGAGGATGTAGATCACATTTTCTCGAAAACAGGGGTAAATATATAATCTTGACTTTTTTGCTCCCTTTAATCCACTCTGTCCTATTCGAAATATCCCATTTGTTTCATGCCGAAAAAAAGAGGGATGATGCTCTATCTCGGCAAGCTTTTTTCCCTGATTGAGCAGCCTTTTGATTTTTTCAAGGTTACTGAAACACGATGCATACTCTTCCTGATGGTTCTTCTGAAACCGACTGAATGCTGATTTTGATGCTAATGAAACATCTAAAGACCATTCATCATGTATAATAAGCATTTTACTTTCATTATAATTGCATTTAATGCATGGAAACCCAAGAACAATAATAATTACGCAAATACTATCATCATATTAGAAAGAAGTTCAAACCAAAACAAGAAGACTTCCTGCATCATTATGTTTTACATCCTTTAGAAATCATCTTTTTTTGCCATTTTCCCTGATGGAAAGAAGTGAAATTACAAAGGCAACGGTTGCGGCTATCATTGCTCCGGATAAGTCAAGCCGTTCAACGGTAATACTTACCTGCAGGAGTGTCTTGCCGTTTAAGGGTTTCTGGTGCCTGCCTGGAGGACATATTGACGCAGCTGAAACAGCACGTGCAGCTGTTGTCCGGGAAGTAGCCGAAGAAACCGGTCTTGAGTTCATCGACCCGCAGTTTCTTGCGTACAGTGACGAAATCTTTCCCGAATACGGCTTTCATGCTGTAGCACTTTGCTTCTACGGCACCGGGCAAGGGACTTTAAAGTTGATGCCTGAGGAGGTTGAGCAGATTTCATGGTTTCCCCTTCATGAGGCACTTAAGCTGCCTCTAGCTTTCAATCACTTACAGATGCTTCAGCTCTATGCGCAACATCCGCAGTAACTATGTCCTGCTTTTTTTCTTCACCCTTCTGCTCCTCATGGAGTCAGGATGCAGCCATCATCAGAACAATAGTAAAGATCATCCGACAAGCAGACTCCGTATTGTCAGCCTTGCACCAAGCCTCACAGAGATGATTTTTGCCGTCGGAGCCGGAGATCAGCTTGTTGGCAGAACAAACGCATGCGACTGGCCGGCTGCTGCGGCAAAAGTCACTGTTGTTGGAGCATTCGGACGCCCATCGCTTGAGCTGCTTGCGTCAATCCACCCTGACCTGGTTATTGACGTTGATCTGGCCGATAAAGAGACAGGCAAAAAAATATCAGCACTTGGAATGCGAAGAGAGACCTTTTCATGCAAGACCCCTGACGACATCCCTGTTGTGCTTAAAAAACTCGGAATACTGACCGGTCACACAGGAGAAGCCGACAGCCTTGCACTTTCGATTGCTGCAGGTCTGGAGAAATTCAAAAAGAAAGCAGATGCAGAGAACCATAAAAACACAGTCTATCTTGAAATCTGGAACGATCCATTCTGGACGGGAGGACAAGGAAGTTATACCTCAGCGCTTATTGCTTATGCCGGTGGCCAGAATATTGGTGATGTAGTAAATAAAGAGTATTTCGAGATATCACAGGAGTGGGTGATCAAGAAAAACCCGGACGTGATTGCGTGCATGTATATGGCAAAAAAATCTACCGCTGCTGATGAGGTCATTAACCGTCCCGGCTGGCAGAATATTGCGGCAGTGAAAAACCACAGGGTGTATGACCGTTTCGACAATAGCCTTTTCCTTCGTCCCGGACCGCGAGTGCTCGAAGGAATTGAACAGTTATACGGAACAATCCATGCCATAGAGAAGCCGATCCATTGAATTTTTAGGCACTCTTCTATCAGAATCGGTGTTAATTTTTTTATCTTTGTGCCTTTAGCGGAACAAAACAATATGCATGCATGAAGCGCTCTCCACTGGTCATTTTACTGCTGACGGTTTTACTGGATTTGATCGGCTTCGGCATTGTGCTCCCGCTACTGCCTACCTATGCCAAGGATCTCGGGGCGAATCCTTTCATGATCGGGCTGATTGCAGCGATATTCTCCATCATGCAGTTTATCTTTTCCCCACTCTGGGGCAAGCTGAGCGATAAAATCGGCCGGCGACCGGTTATGCTGATCAGTATTTTTATCACGGCTGTATCCTATCTTGTTTTTTCCCAGGCCAGCACTATTCCGCTGCTGATTTTCGCACGGGGACTATCCGGTATCGGCTCAGCAAACATAGCCGCAGCACAGGCCTACATCACCGATGTAACCGACAGTAAAAGCCGCTCCGGAGCCATGGGGATGATGGGTGCTGCATTCGGCTTAGGGTTTATCATAGGCCCGCTTATCGGAGGCATCCTGAAGCACAATTATGGTATCCAGATGGTCGGATACGTCTCCTCCAGCCTGATTGCCATCGACTTTATTCTCGCAGTCTTTTTACTTCCGGAGTCGAACAAATTTGCCGAAAAAATGAAATTCGGCTTTTTGAAAAAAAGAGCCGCAGGTAGCGAACCCCGGCGCTCGTCATCCACCTTTCTCGGCGAAAAGGTGAAAGAGTATGGTGAAGGGCTGAAGCTGGTATTCAGTTCCCGCCCGCTTGCGCTGCTGATGATTGCAAACTACATTTACACCTTTGCCATTGTGAACATGCAGGTGGCATCCATCCTGCTCTGGAAAGAGTATTTCTCGGCCAGCGACCAGCAGATCGGATACATTTTTGCCTATGTAGGCATCTGGACAGTCATTGTTCAGGGCGGACTTATCGGCAAGCTGATAAAAATGCTGGGCGAGCACAAGCTTTTTCTCTGGGGTCATCTTTTCAGCTTCATCGGCATCTTTTTTGTTCCGTTCGCCCCGCAAACTACTCTCTTTTCACTGGGGCTTGTCATCCTTTTCTTTTTTGCCATCGGAACAAGCCTGGTCAACCCCATCAACATGTCCATGATTTCTCTCTACAGCTATAAAGAGAAGCAGGGACAGATACTCGGTCTATCACAATCAGTTAACTCTTTTGCCCGAATTATGGGGCCATTCAGCGGGAGTATACTCTACGGCATGAATTTTCATGCGCCCTATGTTTTTGCAGGGATTTTGACACTCATCGGGGCAGTAATCGCAATCAGCCTGTTCAAATATAAGATTGAAGCCCTCGGTCATTCAGTTGAAGTAAGTAATGCCTGACAATACTGAACCGGCAACGTTTTTGATACAAGGCGCAAAGCATATGAATATTGGAGTTATTGGGGTAGGGAAACTCGGAGAGTTTCATACAAAGCTTCTCACGGAAATCTCCAGGGACCAGCCGGATATTCATTGTGCAGGTATATACGACCTCGACAGCAACCGGGTTGAAGAGATGTCGAAAAAGTATAATGTCCCATCCTTCAGTTCTCTTGAGCTCCTGGCAAAAACATGTGATGCCGCTATTATAGCTACGACAACAAGCTCACACTTCACCATTGCCCGGACACTGCTTGCGGGGGGAGTGCACCTCTTTATAGAAAAGCCGATTACAACAACTTTGGAAGAGGCCGATGAACTTATACGGCTTGAGGCAGAACACAAGGTTCGCATACAGGTTGGGCATATCGAACGATTTAACCCGGCCATCCGTGCTATTGAACCCTATATCGGGCAGCCAATGTATATCCAGGCTGAACGATTGAGTAATTTTTCCCGTCGCGTTACCGACGTTTCCGTTGTGCTTGACCTCATGATCCATGATATCGATCTTGTTCTCTCGCTCATACCATTCGACATCCGGCACATTTCCGCATCGGGTGTAAGGGTATTTTCAAACGAGCTTGACATGGCCACCGCAAGAATCGATTTTGTAAACGGTGCAACAGCAAATGTTACCGCAAGCCGGCTCAGCCGCAGCCGTCAACGCAAATTCCGTTTTTTCGGCACCAATCCGAAGAGCTATGCCTCACTTGATCTCACAACCGGTAAATCAGAGGTATTCAGACTGGTAAAAAAAGAGGACGCTTCTTCTAAAAACCCACTCAAGACCTTTGCCGCCCGGAAAATTCTTGAACAGTTCGGCGAAATTCAGGAGGCAATGCAGGGAATGGTGCTCGATTATATCCACCCGGAAATTCCGAAAATAAACGCGCTGCGCGATGAACTCGAGCAATTCATCAACACACTCAGAAACAATACCCCCGTTGCCGTAAGTTCGGCTGACGGACGCAGGGCAATTATGGTGGCAGGCAAAATCACTGCTGAAATTGAAGCCAATGCAGCGTCATCTGATATTGTATAGAGAAATCCCCACATGACAACACTTTCACAGGCAGCCCTTCCTGAAATACTTTACAGTATCGGCGACTTGGCTGATGAAAACGGAATAGACTGTTACCTTGTCGGCGGCTACGTCCGCGACATGATCATGCAGAGACCATGTAGCGACATAGATATTATGCTTATCGGCGATCCCGTCCCTTTCGCAAAAAAAGTACGGGACAGACTTCACGGCAATAATTTTGTTCTTTTTGAACGTTTCCGCACTGCTCAGCTTGAACTTGCCGACGAAAAACAGGGAACGTTCAAAGTTGAACTTGTCGGCGCACGAAAAGAGTCCTACAACTCCGACTCACGAAAGCCGGTAACCCTTATTGGAACGCTCGATGATGATCTTTCACGCAGGGATTTTACTATCAATGCACTTGCCCTTGGACTGAACAGAAAAAACCGGAACCAGATCATTGACCACTTTCACGGGCTTAAAGACCTTGATTCCCGAATTCTGAGAACTCCGCTTGAGGCTGAACAAACCTTTTCGGACGACCCGTTACGCATGATGAGAGCTGCACGGTTTGCCTCCCAGCTGGAGTTCCGACTGCTTCCTGAGGTGGTTGACGCTATGAAAACCATGCATGAAAGAATCCGGATTGTATCAATGGAACGGATCAGTAACGAGTTTTTTAAAATCATGCTCTCGCCCCGCCCTTCCACCGGACTGATCACTCTCTATGAAACCGGAGTAATGAAGGAAATCATGCCGGAAATTGCTGTTATGGCAGGCATCGAACAGTATGATGGACTCGGACATAAAGATACCCTTTTCCATACCTTCCAGGTTATAGACAATGTGGCTGCCAAATCTGAAAACCTCTGGCTTAGAATTGCCGCACTGCTTCATGATATTGGCAAACCGGCAACAAAACGCTTCACCAAAAGTGCCGGATGGACCTTTCATGGCCACGATGCAGTAGGTATCAGGATTGTAGATAAAATTTTCAAATCTATGCGCTGGCCGCTTGATTCTCTTGACTATGTCAAGAAGATGGTACGTCTTCATCACCGTCCAATACCGCTCTCAAAAGAGGAGATTTCCGACTCGGCAATTCGTCGCCTCATGTTTGATGCCGGTGAAGATCTCCAGGATCTTATGACCCTCTGCCGGGCAGATGTCACAAGCAAAAATCCGAGAAAAGTGCTCCAGATAATGAGCAACTTCAACCATGTTGAAAAAAAAATCGATGAAGTCGGCGAAAAAGACCTCCTTGCAAAATGGCGCCCCCCTATCAGCGGTCAGGATATCATGGAGGCTCTCGGCCTCGGGGAAGGCAGAATTGTCGGCATGATCAAAAAAAAAATGGAGAATGCTGTTATTGACGGCATCATCCCCTACCAGAGAGAGGCCGCACTTGACTATATCAAGCAGCTTTACCGGGAACAGATTCATGACATAAAAAATCCCGGAGAACAGTAACCACTCTTTTTAACAATTGTGGGTTTAAAAAGGCTCTGGTCACTATATTGAACAACATCATGACAACACACTAAACCTAACCTACCTGTGATACCACGTTATTCACCCAAAGACATTTCTGCAATCTGGACAGAAGAGGCCAAATTTCAACGCTGGCTGCAGCTTGAAATTGCCGCTGTTGAAGCACGAATGGAAGCCGGCTTTGTGCCAGAGGCTGCTCTTTCCGCGATCAAGCAGAACGCCACCTTCAATGTGGCCGAAATACTTGAGATCGAGAAAGAAACCAAGCACGATGTCATCGCTTTTCTAACCAATGTTGCCGGCTATGTCGGCCCTGATTCGCGTTACATCCATGAAGGGCTCACCTCTTCGGATGTAGTTGATACCTGCCTTGCCATGCAGATGCGGGATGCTGGAAAAATCCTTGTCACCGATATCGAACAGCTGATAACAGTACTTGCAAAAAGAGCCGTAGAATTTAAGTACACCATTGAAATGGGCAGAACCCACGGCATTCATGCCGAACCAACAACCTTCGGATTGAAACTGCTGTTGTGGCATCAGGAAATGCTTCGCAACCTCGAGAGGATGAAAAAAGCTGTTGCGATCATCTCAGTCGGCAAAATCTCCGGAGCAGTTGGAACCTATCAGCATCTCTCACCCGATATCGAAGCTGTAGTCTGCCGAAAACTCGGTCTTGAACCATCATCGATATCAACCCAGATTCTCCAGCGTGATCGGCACGCCGAATTTGCCACCACACTTGCAATCATAGCCTCATCTATCGAAAAGTTTTCCGTCGAACTTCGCCACCTGCAACGTACGGAAGTCCGTGAGGCAGAAGAATTTTTCAGCAAGGGACAAAAAGGCAGTTCAGCCATGCCCCACAAGCGCAACCCTATTACTTTCGAACGCCTGACCGGACTAGCCCGTGTTGTCCGTTCAAACTCCATTGCCGCCCTGGAAAACGTTGCACTCTGGCATGAAAGGGATATCTCACACTCATCGGTTGAACGCATCATTATGCCTGACTCAACCACAGCACTCTGCTACATGCTGCGAACCTTCAGCGAAGCCCTCGATACCCTGCTGGTATATCCTGAACGAATGGAAGAAAACTTCAACTCTTCCTACGGACTGACAACCTCTCAGACACTTCTTCTTGCCCTTACAGCAAAAGGTCTTACACGTGAAGAGGCATACCTGCTTGTACAGCGGAACGCTATGGAGAGCTGGTCTTCAAAAGTCCACCTTCGTGAACTGGTACTGAATGATGAAGAACTTAAGAAACATTTCACCCCCGAAGAGGTCGCCGACCTGTTCAGCTTTGAAAACATCCTGAACAAGCTGAAAACCAGCGTCGACACCATCTTTAAGCGCAACGACCTCTGAAAAGAGTCCTGTCAGCTCTTTTTCAGGACATCATATATCTCCCCTTCCTCCGGGAAGCTCAAACTCCGCAAGAACAACTTTTGCGGAGTTTTTCTTGTTATGGTCACTCCGAAATAGTAACAAGGGCCAAAAACCAAAAAAACACGCCAAGACTTCATTTTTTTCGGGATTTCAACATAAATGGCATATTTTTTATCGGAAAAAAGATTAAAAACATAAGAATATTACTTAAATGTATTTTTTTTATTAAAAAAATCTCTTACTTTTTAACCGTCCCTTAAATTATTAACCATCATTAATTATGAAATCAGCAGCAACAATAAGACCCGGCAGGGGGGACTATTTCGCCCGAATCAGGGAGAACATGTCAAAACAAAAAAACTGGAAACTTGGTTTAACCATTTTTGCAGGTAAGATGATCGGACTTTTCCTGGTCCTGTTAGCAATGTCAACGTTAACCGGTATTTTAGGAATCCCGGCTATGGCTGCGGCACCCACCTACACACCTATGGAAACGAATCTGGTTAACTCCATTAACACAGTCTGGACATTGGTTGCTGCGTTTCTTGTATTTGGAATGCAGGCTGGTTTCGTCATGCTGGAGGCCGGTTTCGCAAGAAAACAGGAAACCGTTAACGTCCTGATAGAGTGTGTGCTGGATACAGCTATCTGCGGCATCTCATTCTGGGCCATCGGATATGCCTTCATGTTCAGTGAAGGTAATGGCTTTATAGGTCAGCACTGGTTCTTCCTGCAGGGAGCCCCTCCCCTTTATGGAACAACCGGTATCGCGTTATTGGCTCATTGGATATTTCAGTTTGCATTTGCCGATACAGCCTCGACCATTACTTCAGGCGCGATGATCGGTCGTACCAGTTTCCGTGGCGACATCCTTTACAGTATAGTTGTTACAGCTCTTATTTATCCAATCATTGGTCACTGGGCATGGGGACCTGACGGATTCCTGGCAACTATGGGCAGCAAAGGCAATTTTTTACCTCAATTAGGTCAGCCATTCCGTGATTTTGCAGGATCGACTGTTGTTCATACTATAGGTGGTATGGTTTCATTAGCTGGCGCAATTGTTTTAGGGCCTCGTATCGGACGCATCTTCCTTCGTGATGACAAAGAAAGAGGTGGCCTGCCAGCAGCACACAACCTTCCGGTTGCTGTAACAGGAGCCTTCCTGTTGTGGTTCGGATGGTATGGCTTCAACCCGGGCAGCACCCTTTCAGCTATGGACGCTATCGGCATTGGTCGTGTGGCTGCAAATACAACACTGGCTGCTTGCGGCGGTGCACTCAGTGCAATGTTCCTCGCTTTTTATGTAGGCGCTTTCAAAGGCAAATTTGACGTCAGCTTTTCTGTGAACGGATTGCTGGGTGGTTTGGTTGCAATCACCGCACCCTGCTATTGGGTTTCACCTTTCGGAGCTATCATTATCGGTCTTGTTGCTGGTATTCTTGTTTTTTCAGGCATCTACCTGCTTGAATATCTTCGTATTGATGATCCTGTAGGTGCTGTTTCTGTTCATGGTATATGTGGTATTTTCGGCACCTGGGCTATCGGTCTTTTTGCAACTGGTGAGTTCGGGGCTTCCACACCAATAGGCCCTGATAACAGTGCCCCTGTAACAGGACTCTTCTATGGTGGAGGATGGGATGTATTCATTGCACAATTTATTGGAAATGCAATCATTACATCAGCGACCTTCCTTGTTGCGATCATACTGATGTGGACAATAAATAAATTACCATATCCATTTAAATTACGTGTTGAGCCTGAAGGTGAAACCGGAGTTGGAGGATTGGATGTATTTGAACACGGTGCTGAGGCATATACCATACATTAAATACAGTCGATTGAAAACAGGGGACAATTAACCCCCCTGTTTTCAATCAGTTAACTTATTAAACCCATAGTAATCATGAAAAAAATTGAAGCCATTATAAGGCGTTCCAAATTTGAGGAAGTTAAAGCGGCGTTGCACGCCATTGATATCGACTTCTTCTCCTATACCGAATCATACGGCGTTGGAAATGAACGGAAGAAGAAAGATGTATTCCGTGGATCCAATGATACTGACTATATCTCTCGTTTATCGCTTTCGATTGTTGTTCGCGACATCAACCTTCAAAAAACAGTGGCCTGTCTTTTGAAATCAGCGTATACCGGTGAAGTAGGTGATGGTAAGATCTTCGTATGGACTATCGAAGAGTCTTATCGCATCCGTACAGGAGAGAGTGGTGACGATTCCATGTATAACAAGGATTAATTGATTTAAATTAAGAATAACGTCTTTCCTGCAATAAAAAAGCCGCTTCATGAAAAGGCGGCTTTTTTATTACAGGAAAGGTTATTTCAGTAGATAACTTCGCGTCGATTATGGCTCGTCAAAGAATGAGAGCTGTGGACTGGCTTGAGGTTTTCCTTTTAAGCGGTACTCCCTGTAAGCATTGATCAATGCATTGGTAGAGCTGTCATGTGTGCGGACTTTTTCACCCCCCTGTATTTCAGGGAAAATGGTTTTAGCGAGCTGTTTTCCGAGCTCGACACCCCATTGATCGAATGAGTTAACTTCCCAGATAATTCCCTGAACAAACACCTTATGCTCATACATGGCAATAAGGCTGCCGAGAGTAAACGGATTGAGCTCATTGACAAGAATTGTATTCGTAGGCCTGTTTCCTGGAAATACCTTGTGAGGAAGCAGTGCCGTGACTTCATCGGGATCACAGCCGGATAATTCAAGTTCCTGCAGGACCTCTCGTTCGTCTTTGCCCTTCATGAGAGCTTCTGTCTGTGCAAAACAGTTTGCAAGCAGTATATCATGATGCTCCCCTACCGGGTTCTGAGTCTTAAGCGGCACTATAAAATCTGCAGGAATAAAGTTCGGTCCCTGGTGCAGAAGCTGAAAAAATGCATGTTGTGAGTTTGTTCCGGGTTCACCCCATATCACCGGACCGGTAGCGTACTCAACCATACTGCCCTGACGGTTGACCCTCTTGCCGTTACTCTCCATATCAAGCTGCTGGAGATAGGCTGGAAAGCGGTGCATATACTGGTCGTAGGGAATGACAGCGTGGGATGAAACTTCAAAAAAATTATTGTACCAGATACCAAGCACAGCAAGAAGAACAGGAATATTCTTTTCAAGAGGCTCATTCTGAAAATGCCGGTCCATGGCATACGCCCCGTTGAGCAGCTCCTGAAAACGGTCAAACCCAAGGAAAAGCGCAATGGAAAGTCCAATGGAAGACCACAGGGAATAACGCCCGCCAACCCAATCCCAGAAGCGGAACATGTTTGCTTCGTCAATACCGAATGCAACAACTTTTTCTCTGTTGGTTGAAACTGCAACAAAATGCTTTGCGATATGCAATTCATCGAGTGCATGAGTCAGAAACCAATCGCGAGCAGTCATCGCATTGGTCAGCGTCTCTTGTGTCGTAAATGTTTTCGAGGCAATGATGAAAAGCGTTGTTTCCGGATTAAGTTTTTTCAGTGTCTCGCTGATATGTGTTCCATCAATGTTGGACACAAAATGCACCTGAAGCCCTCCATGTGCAAAAGGTCGGAGCGCTTCGGTAACCATGCAGGGACCAAGATCAGAACCGCCGATACCGATATTCACTATATCTGTCATTGTACGCCCTGTATATCCCTTCCATTTGCCCGATATAACATCCTCGCAGCAGCTCTTCATCTGCCGAAGCACATCAGCAATTTCCTCTGAAATATCAACACCATCAATTTCAAGAGAATATCCCGGAGGTCTTCGAAGAGCTGTATGCAGCACTGAACGGTGTTCTGTGAAATTTATAGCTTGGCCATCAAACATCTCTCCACGCATTTTTTCAAGCCCGGCAACACGCGCAAGATCCAGAAGCAGCTCCAGGGTATGTGAAGTGATCCTGTTTTTCGAATAGTCAAGCAACAGCTCCCCCCAGACAATCGAAAACCGCTCAAAACGGTCACCGTCCCCCTGGAAAAGCGCCCTCATATGCATGTTATCAATTTCATGTTTGTGCGACACAAGGGCGCTCCACGCAGCGCTTCGGGATAGATCCATAATGTTGTTCATTAATAATATTTCACAGAATAGAATGGATTGTTGAGTTCTCAATAGGGAATATAACGCAACATGAGGGTCGATCCATCGGTATCACGCTCAATACCGATTATTTCGGCAATGCTCCTGATAATATGTACCCCCCTGCCTGATTTTTGCAATAAATCCTGGAAGTCACATGGGTTCGCCAAGTCATCAGGATTAAAGCCTTTACCGCAATCCATGATAGATACGTTAAGAGAGTTTGCTGCAACCTCAAACGAACACGTTACTGTCAGATCATCCCGATCACTGTTGCCATGCCTGACTGCATTAACAAAAGCCTCTTTGATGGAAAGCTGAAGAGCATCAATAAACTCATTACTATAATACTCCCTCTCACAGAGAGAGATGACAAAATCATACAGCGCAATATATCCCGAGTAGCCTCCGGAAAGCAGAATTTCAGAACGTATCATGTCATGGATACCGTTACGATGTCGGTCATATAAGACGTTAATTTACGACGAAGCGGGATCACTGACAAAAAATGAAAACACGATGAAATCCCTTTAATTTTTAAGATACAGAACAAATACACCTAATATTTTATTACTTTTTTGTATATTTTTTCATAATATTTATATTATATCCGGTGATTCTCATTAAAGAAAACGGAAGTTTTTTTTAGGGCCCAACCACAACACAACGACTGACCACACACAACTGAAAAAACAGAACCAGGAGTAAAGCAATGAAAAAAACAGCAAAATTTTTAAGCCTTGCAGTCGCATTGTTTGCGGGGTTAAGCGGAACAGCTCAGGCAGCTGACGGGTTTAAAATCGGTACCGATCTAGTCAGCAGCTATGTATGGAGAGGCAGTGATATCGGTAACTCTCCGGCTATCCAGCCTGCCCTCAGCTATACATTCAAGGACAGCGGCATTGTACTTGGTGCGTGGGGCTCTTATGCTATAACAAGCAATTCCAGCTCTTACCGTTATCAGGAAACTGATTTTTATGCAACATTGCCTGTTGGTCCTTTCAGCCTGACAGTTACTGATTATTATATTCCATCTCCATTTACTTCTAATAGCGACGCTTTCAGCTTCAAAAATGATGGACCAAACAATGCTGAAGTAAGCCTGGCCTATGCCCAGGACAATCTCAGCCTTCTTGCTGCTTACAACTTTGCAGGAAATCACCTTGACCATGCCAAGTATGTCGAAGCTGGATATAAGGTATATGACAAGGATGGCTACAGTGCAAAAGTTGTTGTAGGAGCAGGTAACGAACAGGAATATGCTGTAACAACAGGGGGAACCGGTTTTAAAATCGTCAATGTAGGATTTTCTGTTGCTAAAGACAGATATACCGGCTCTTACACTTACAACCCAGACACCAAACTTGCCAACTTTGCACTTATGGCATCGTTCTAAACCAAGTTCTTTATTTTCCTGTTCTTGCATCCCGTTAGGTTACAATATAAAAAGGAGCCCAAGTGGCTCCTTTTTTTTATCCCCTCCTACGCTCATCCCATTCCTCTTTTCTCTGTTATCACCAGGTACTCCGAGTGATCTCAATAGCTCAAATATCAGCCTCATAGATGACATACTCTTTGTATGGTGTCCCGCCTATCACCTTTGCCAGTTTACTCATCGCCTCGTTTGCTTTGAGTACCCAGCTCATCTCACTGGCAAACACTCCGTGTTTTCCTCCGTAATCGGCAATCTGGACATTGAGAATACTGTCAACACCCTTATTGCGGTATTCCGGCAGCACACCCATGGTAATGGTACGGACCATGGTAATATTGCGGCTGTACCAGAGATATTTCAGCAGCCCGAAGGGTGAAAAGGGGTTTCCATTCACATGCTTCAATGCCTGGTTAACATCGGGAAGCGAAAGAGAAAAGCCGACAGTTCGTTTGTCTCGATCCTCTACAAAATAAATGTAATGAGGGTTGGCAAGCGGCTTGAGACTTTTTGCAAGAAAATTGAACTCTTTGTCAGTCATGGGCACAAAGCCCCAGTTTTTCTCCCAGGCTTTGTTGTAAATATCCCGAATACGCTCTATCTCCCCGTCAAAGTCCTTCATGTTCATGATCCGAACCGTCAGTCCTTCCTTTTTCTTGACATGTTCCGCTATACGTCGCAGACGCGAAATATCAATAAGTTTCTGATCAATGTACCACGCAAGCAGCTCCTGACCAATATGGTGCCCATAGTTCAGAACAAGATCATTGTAGTAGGGCGGATTATACAGCATGAGAAAAACCGGAGGGCTGTCATATCCTTTTGTCAGCATACCGCACTGATCGTTCATAGAAGGAGTGATCGGACCGCGCATTGCATTGAGGCCCTTTCCTTTCAGCCACACGGCCGCTGCATCAAAAAGCGCATTGGCAACTTTCTGATCATTGACACACTCAAAAAAGCCCCAGAAACCAACCTTATCGCTATGCACCTCATTGTGCCGCCGGTTTTCAATCGCAGCTATTGTGCCTGCCATAGCCCCGTCTTTCCATGCAGTAAACATTGCAAGGCTGGCGTGATCATATAAGGGAAACACTTCCGTATCAAGTGTCTTCATATAATCGTCAATAACAGGCGGAACCCAGTTTTTATTGAGTTCAGGATCATTGCGATAAACCTGCCACGCGAAGGTGATGAACTGCTTACGCTCTTTTTTTGTCTTAACCTGCCTGATCTCTATAGCCATAATTTTCTTGTCTGCCCTGTTATAGTAATAGAATGTTCAGCGGTGACAACTCCCCCGCCAAAAGGGATTGTTACTTGATAAGCTTATGCATGACTGCTGCTCCTTCACGGAGCATACGTTCAGTCTCCTCCCATGAAAGACACTCATCAGTTATGGATACTCCATAACGGAGTTTATCGGGGTCTTCTGGAAACGGCTGATTGCCTCCACATATATTGCTTTCTATCATAACACCGGCGATACTTTTATTACCATCGGTTTTCTGCTTCAGAATGTTCTCCCAAACCTTCAACTGCTGCTCATGTTTTTTGCCTGAATTGGCATGGCTGCAGTCAACAAGCAGAGACTGTTCAAGCCCTCCCTTTTCAATCCACGATTCAGCCAGAGCAATACTTTCCGCATCATAATTCGGTTTATCACCGCCACGAAGCACTAGATGTCCAAACGGATTGCCTTTTGTTGTAATGACGCTGCTGTGCCCTTCCTGATCAATACCAAGGAAGCTGTGCGGATGCATGGCCGAGCGAATTGCATCGATAGCTACGTTAAGGCGCCCGTCTGTAGAATTTTTGAACCCAACCGGCATGGAGAGACCACTGGCCATCTGTCGGTGAGTCTGCGACTCAATTGTCCTTGCCCCGATAGCAGCCCAGCTCACGACGTCGGCCACATACTGCGGAGTTATCGGATCAAGAAATTCTGTTGCAGCCGGGAGTCCAATTGCATTGATGTCAAGCAGAAGCTTTCTGGCATAGTACAACCCATGCACGATATCATAGGTGTCATCAAGGTGAGGATCATTGATAAACCCTTTCCATCCAACAGTAGTGCGTGGCTTTTCAAAGTAGACCCGCATAAGGATGCACAAATCATCCTGCAGTTCGGTGCGCAATGCTGAAAGTTTTGTGGCATACTCAAGAGCCACTTCAGTATCATGTATCGAACAGGGCCCAACAATCACCAGCATTCTTGAATCCTTACCAGTCAATATATTTTCAACTTCACGACGTCCTGTAATAACTGTTCCGGCAATCCTTTCATCGACTGGCAGTTTCTCCTTGAGATCCTTTGGGGAAGAGAGCCGGATAATGCGTGAAACTCTTAAATCATGTAACTTTTCCATTCGTTTTCAACAATAATATCGTCATAAAAATTAACAGGATGCAAGATAAAAAAAACATCAATATATAATCAGTATCCATGCCTATAAATTCCAGCAATGCCAATCGTCCCATTTACACACTCTCTCGAGACTCCAGTCACTTATGAATCATAATTTTTTAATCTTATGTTTTTTTGTTGTGGTAAAATGTTAATGATTTATTCACCTCAATAAGTCATATGTGAGTAATTCGCGAATCGTCTCGCCGAATTAATATGGTTATAATCATTAATGAATTTTAGGTGTTGTTATAGTCCAACTAGCAACTAAATCTGGATTTTCAACTTTTTCACCAGTTGAGTGTAGAGTATATATTCCATTAACAGCTGTATTGATTGCATTTAAGTCTGGAGGTAAAATATATAATCCGTTTTCATCTTTTATAACAGGATATTTATCAATCTTAGTGTTTGATCTTACACCAATCATTTCATCCTTTTTTGCGTATTCGATTATTCCATGAAACTGAAATTTGTCAATTATCTCTTGATTTTCATTCAACAAAGTAATCCCAATTAAAATGTGTTTCCCTAAAATAGATTGAAAATTAATTTTCATATTAACTCCTTCACAATCAATACGTAAAATATTAGATTCTGCTTTCGGTACCCTCAAGATACTGCAATTGTTCATTTGTAAAAACTATATCCGTTGCCCCCATGCTCTCCTCCAGCTTTTCCACTGTAGTACAGCCCACTATGGGAATGGTGGTAAAGGGCTGATTGAGTAAATACGCCAGCGCTATTTGGTTGACGCTCTTATTCTTTTCCTGTTCCAGCTTTTCCAGTTTGGGCAGGCGAGCAATGTTTTCCGCATGGTTATATGCTTCAAACCTTTCTGAATCTGCTTTGCCTTCTGACAGCTTTTGAAAAAAACCACTCGCCTGGGACGAATAGGGTATGGCCGCCATGCAGCTTTCCTTGTGTAGCGCAAGCATAGCCTCATCCATATTAGTGAGTGTTTTGTCTTTTATTAAATTCATATCCGCCCGTGCCAGACTCCAAAGGGGCTGATTTGCCGCAAAGCCTTGTAAGTCTTTACTTTTCGCATACTCATTTGCCTCTTTTATACGTGCCGCCGTCCAGTTTGAAGTGCCAATATAGCCTATTTTACCCTGCTGAATGAATTCATTTAGACTTTCTATAATATCCTCTACTGGGCGCAAAACATCATCCCTATGCAGCCAATATAAATCGATTTTTTCTACCTGCATACTCTGTAGGCTCTCTTCAATATCCGCCTGTAGCTCTGCTTTTGCAAGTCTGGAAATATGCATGGTGGCAAGGTGAGGATGCGCTCCTTTTGTAGTGACAACCATTTTATGGCTGTTGTTGCGGCTTTTCATCCAATTACCTATCATTATTTCACTTGAACTCGTTCCCTCTTTCAGCCATTTACCATAAATATTGGCGGTATCCACAAAATTGCCGCCCCTTTCAAAAAAATAATCAAGCAAATAAAAACATTCCTTTTCGCGGCTGGAATCGCAAAATACGCCTCCCCCCAAGCATAACTGTGATGGCTTCAAATCCGTATTTTTAATTTGTACTTTTTCCATTTTCCTTTTCTCCCTTATTAAAATAATTAAATACCTGTGCGGCGGCTTTTTTGTTCATACCCTCTGCCGCCGTCAATTCCTCCAATGTTGCTTTTTTAATGCGTTCCACTGAACCAAATGCTTTTAGAAGTGCCTTTCTGCGGACTTTTCCAATGCCTGAAATGTCCTCCAGCGTAGAGAGCAGCCCGCTCTTATTATGCAAACTGCGGTGAAAGGTAATAGCAAAACGATGTGCCTCATCTCTTATGCTTTGCAAAAGCTGCAGCGCTTGTGAATTGAGAGGAAGCAAAATTGGGACACTATTTTGCGGCAAAAAAATCTCCTCTAAACGCTTGGCAAGCCCAATAATTGGAATGCTGGGCAGGTCAAGTGCAGAGAGAGCCTCAACCGCACTGCTTAGCTGCCCCTTGCCGCCATCTATAACTATTAGATTGGGCAGTTTATCAAAGCCTTTCTCCTCCGCCACAGCCCGTCTGTAGCGGCGAGTGACTACCTCTGCCATAGAAGCAAAATCGTCTATTCCTTCAACTGTTTTTATTTTAAACCGTCTATATTCTTTTTTATCAGACTTTCCATCTGTAAAAACCACCATGGACGCCACCGTATCGGTGCCCTGTATATGCGAAATATCAAAGCACTCTATTCTAGCAGGAATATTCTCTAAAGAGAGTACTTTTTTTAATTCAAGCATTGAATTTTGTGCCCTTAGGTTTTGGTGTTGCTCCCTAGCTAAGGATTTTAAATGTATTTCTAAGGCATTTTTGTACGCCATTTTGCATAAGTCACGCTTTTGACCACGGGACGGAGTAACTATTTTTATTTTTCTATTATGCGTTTTATATAAAATATCCTGCAATGCCTCTGCATCATCAGGCAATACCATACAAATTATTTCCTTTGGCAAAACAACTTTTTGTGTGTAATGCTGCATAATATATTGACTAATTAGCTCTGCTTCTCCAGTATATTCTACATCTGCCTGCTCGGTAGTACGCACGCCTATCAGCCTGCCGCCACGCACAAACATAGCAGTTACTACTGCATAACCTTCTTTGAAAACTGCCGCCAATACATCTAAATTTTGGTCTGTCTTTAGCACTACCTTTTGATTTGAGAGTACCTTTTCTATTCTCCAAATTTTATCCCGATATTCTGCTGCCTTTTCATAATTCAAGCCCTCTGATGCCCTTTGCATTCTTGTCTTAAATTCATTTAAAACTTCATTGTGCTTGCCATTTAAAAATGCGGCAGCTTGAGACACTATTTCATTGTATTGCTCACTTGTCACGCCTGCGCAAGGTCCTATACATTTTCCAATATGATACTTTAAGCAGGGGCGAATACTCGTTTTTCTATGACTAAAATCATAGTTGCAGGTACGCAATGGAAAAATATCCAGTACCAATTCCACGATTTCACGTGCAATGCTAGCACCAAGATAGGGTCCAAAATACAATGCCTTATCAAATTTTAGCTTTCGTGCCACTGTGATAACCGGAAAAGCCTCTTTTGTATCAATGCGTATATAAGGATAGCCTTTATCATCCTTCAGTAGAATATTGTACTTTGGTTTATGCTGCTTAATTAAATTGTTTTCCAGCAGAAGTGCTTCCAGTTCGCTATCTACAACTATATATTCAATGGCGTAAATACTCGAAACCAGCTGCCTGGTTTTTTCGTTCAGCCCTGTAGAATGGAAATAAGAACGCACTCTGTTCTTTAGGTTTTTGGCTTTACCCACATAAATAACAGTGTCGCTCTCGTTTTTCATAATATATACTCCCGCATTATCCGGAAGATTTTTTAATGTATTTGCAAGCGTATTCATTATTTTACCCTTACTCTAAGTGCATTGAGCACACAGATAATAGTTACTCCAGTATCTGCAAAAACTGCCAGCCACAATGGCGCATAGCCCAATACCGACATGATCATTACAATTAACTTGACGCACAGTGCAAAGGTCAATGCTTCTACCACTCTCTTGCGCACGCTTCTGGCAATATCTATTGCGGTTGGCAAAAGAGATAAATCGTCACGCATGAGTACAATATCCGATGCTTCTATTGCAATATCAGAGCCTAGCTGCCCCATAGACACACCCACGTCAGCGCGCACCAGAACAGGCGCATCGTTTATACCGTCCCCTGTATAAATTACACTGGCATTGCGTGTAAGCCTAGCTAGCTGTTCTACCTTTTGCTCTGGTAAAAGCTCATATGCCGCCTCGTCTGCGCCTACCTCTTTCGCCACTGTTTCCACCGCTTGCCTTTGATCGCCGCTTAAAATAGACAGACGATTAATTCCTCTATGCCTCAGCTCTGCAAATGCCTTTGCCGCGCCTTGTTTCACAGTATCCTGCAAAAGAATTACCCCAGCATATTGATTTTCTATTGCTACATATTGAGCTGCAAAAATGCCGCTATAATCCGGAGCGACAATTCCATTCTCCTCTAAAAAGCGGCGGCTACCAACAAAAACGCTTTTGCCCTCTACAATTCCGCTTATGCCTTTTCCAATGGTATCTTTATAATCCACTACTTCATATTTTTGCGTATCTGCAATAGCTATGGCTTTTGCAATAGGATGGTTACTATTTTTCTCCAGTGCACTTGCCAAAGCCAGTATATTTTCAGAATCAAAGCCCTCAGCCGCCTTGACTTCTAATAGCTTTAAGCTGCCATCCGTCAGTGTTCCTGTTTTATCAAAGACTGCGGTATTGCACTTTCTTAATCGTTCCAGTACATAGGCGCCCTTAAATAGTATGCCTTTTCTAGCAGCTTGTCCAATTCCTGCAAAGTAACAAAGCGGAATAGAAATGACAATAGCACATGGGCAAGAAATGACTAAAAAGTTTAGGCTGTATTTGAGCCACGTTCTGATATTACCTAAATCGCCTAATACTAACGGTACTATAAACGCCACAATAAAAGCACAACCTATTACAAAAGGCGTATATATCTTAGCAAACTTAGAAATAAAACGCTCTGTATCGGCTTTATTGGCAGGCGCATTTTCCACCATATCCAGTATCCTGGCTACTGTTGATTGGCTATAGGGTCGTGTTACTCGCACCTCTAATAGTCCATTTATAAGCACGCTGCCGGAGACGATTTCATTACCGCTTTCAATAAACTCTGGCTTGCTTTCCCCTGTTATGGCCGATTTATCCACTACGCCCTCTCCAGCGGTAATTTCGCCATCCAGCGGCACTCGCTCGCCTGTACGCACTTGAATAATATCACCCGTCTTCACGCTTTCAGGCTTGGCATCTATCCAAGCGCCATTTAGGCTAATATGCGCTTTATCTGGTCTCATAGTAGCCAGTGCAGAAATAGAGCGTCTGCTGCGTGTAATGGCTCTATCCTCGAAAAATTTGCCTATTCTAAAAAGCGCCAAAACTTCTATTGCCTCTGGTGTATCCCCTAAAAGCATAGCACCCAAAGACGCCACAATGAGCAGAAAGTTCTCGTCAAAAATATCCCCACTTTTTATGTTATTGTACGCTTCCAATAAAATCGGCCATACGATTGCACAATATGAAGCTATTTCAAGCACTAAACGTATTTGCCCTTTAAATAGTAAGGAAAGCAAAAAAACGCCAACAGCTGTAACACCAATTATATTATATAATTGATTTTTATTTTCATGGTGGTGATGGTGCATAGAATAATTGTTGTGAACATTTATATCTGCAAAGGCATCTTCCTCTTGCACGATTCTGCAATTTTGCTCATAACCGCTAACAATCTTTTGAGCCTCTGCTAAAAAACGCAGTTCGTCATCGTCATTCATTTCTACGCGCAGCCGCTTGTCTGCAAAGGTGATAACCACAGTTTGCACATAATGCAGCTTAGCGATAGCGCTTTGCATTTTTTCTGCACAATTGGCACAATCCAGCCCTTCAAGCGTATATTTAAATTTCATATTTTTTATGCCTTATAATTCCGTTAAATGCAGCATACCCTGTAGCAATACTTGTCCAATATGCTCGTCATCCAGTGAATAATATACAACCTTTGCATCTCTTCTATAGCGAATGAGGCGGCTATTGCGAAGCGTTTTTAGCTGATGCGAAACAGTAGATTGATTCATTTCCAGTGCTGCCGCTATATCACATACACACATTTCAGTCATGGATAAAAGATAAAGTATTTTCAACCTGGATGGGTCAGCAAAAAGTCTATAAAAATCCACCAATCTAATGATACTTCTTTCATCCATAACCCTTGCAGCCATAGCCTCTACTACATCAGGATGTATAATAGTCTGAGGTTTGGTATCCGTGGAAATAGTCATAATTCATTCCTCCAAAATCGTCAAAATTCGCTATAATACTATCATCTGCATATATGATGATATGCATTATCT
>Ga0118677_10005392_pt1 | contig 22394 bp, 18 predicted proteins | sample AliMusrvi5mmetaG_FD_86154 | JGI IMG/M metagenome (GOLD analysis project Ga0118677, IMG submission 86154)
TACAAGATTGACTCTGTTCGGAATTGAGTTCGTTGTGTCAATTGGGGCTTTGAGCATTTTGATAGGGTGATGCAGGATTTTCTTCAGGATCCTGTCCGTAAGGTGTTCCATTCTTGCGAGTTCCTCCTCGCTGACCTTGTAACGATATCGTTCAATCTCTTTTTCCTTGATTTCAATGAACTTCGATTGAAGATCAACAATAGTAGGACGGACTTTCAGGGTATTGATCCATTGCCCGAAAGCCACAAGCTCCTCTTCGATGATGGCATTGACTTTTGGAAGTTCAGCGCTGCGACGTTCAAGGTTTTTGTCAATGATATGCTTAAGAGCGTCAATGTCCTTAAGAAACATGTTCTGCAGTCTTGCAATACCGGGATCGACATTTCTCGGTAATCCAAGATCAAGAATAATGACCGGTTTCAGTTTTCGCCTGAGCATGCTGTGATGCATTTCAGTCTCATTTATCACATACTCTTTCGTACTGACCGCAGTGATGATAATATCAAACTCGTGCAGATGATCCTTGAAAGATTCAAAGGGAATGACTTGTTTGGTGCCTAAGTCTTCTGAGAGGGTTTCTGCTTTGGAAAGTGTTCTGTTGGTGATAACAATATTGCGGGCGTTTTTCTGAAACATGTGCTTTGCAGCCAGTTCACCGGTTTCTCCGGCTCCGACTAGCAGAATCTTCTTTAAGGAAAGATTCGAAAAAATCTTCTGGGCAAGTTCAACGGCCGCATAGCTGACCGAAACCGCACCCTCCATGATTTTAGTTTTTGTTTTGACCTTCTTGGCAACACTGAATGCCGTGTGGCAGAGACGGGTAAGGAGAATACCTGCCGACTGGGTTTCGGCTGCAATTCTATAGGCATTTTTAACCTGACCGAGAATTTGTCCTTCACCGAGAACAAGCGAATCAATCGCGCTTGCAACTTCAAAAATATGACGTGCTGTACCGCAGTAAAAACGGTTAAAGAAATGTTCAGGTCGTACCTCCTTGCGTGCATCCTTGAAAGAGATAAGATACTCCTTGAGGAACTCACCTGTAACTTCGTGCATCGCAGGCACAACATAGAGTTCAGTGCGGTTACAGGTGGAAATTACCATGGCTTCATGGGCAAGTCCGCTTGAAATAAGACCGGTAATGAACTCCTTGTTTTGAACTTCTGAAAGGGAGATTCTTTCGCGGATTTCAATAGGTGCTGTCTTGTGGTTGACACCAACTGAAATGATGTTCATAGCAGGTTTGTTTAAATGAGCTGTTTATGTACGATGCTGATGAGCTACGGTATCCAGAACAAAGCAATGAGCCTAAATATATCGTAAAAGCCCATATTTTCAAAAACAACTAATATTATAGACTCAGCTTATGGAATGTCGGCGAAAAAAACGTCATCAGAACAATCAACAGGGTGATAAAAACGAACAGTACAATGAAAAGATAGGCCATATGTTTTATGTCCCAGCCGATTATCGGTTTGATAAAGATACTTGTTCCGTAAAGCATCCATATAATGATCAGCGTAACAAGTTTTGGCTCAAGCAGACTTATGGCCTGACCTGAAGCATGCTGCTCCATGAACCCGGCAAAAAGAGTAATTGAGAGAAAAAGAAACCCGAACGAGACGGCATGCATTGTGAGCTTTTCAAGCACTTCAAGGTTCGGGAGACGCTGAAAGAGCAATTCAAAGCGGTTTTGCTCTATCTGACGGAAAAGCAGCAGATAGAGAATGCTGTACAGGCCTGCGATTGCTATAGCGCTGAATCCGAAAATTGAAGCAATCAGGTGTACCCCCATGCCGATACCGTTGAACGTCCCAACACCTGTATTTGGAAGCTGGGCTGTCAGAATTGAAGAGATAAGCTGAGCTCCGGCGGCGAAGGCAATAACAAAAAAACCTGTTTTGTCGCTCTTTGTCGTAAACTCAATGAAAAGATAGGTAATGGTCAACGTGAGCGCGACCATGGTCATGAGATTGACTGTCGAATAGCTGATCTTGTACCCTTCCAGGGAGGTCAACAACCCAAGGTAAACCACATGGGTGAGAACAGTGAGAGCAAGAAGCGGTTGTTTATATGTTTTGGCATACTGGATATCCTTGAAAAAATGGGCTCCATACAGAAATGTTGTCGACAGGTAAAGCAATGAAACCACTTGATTAAGGACAAGTAATGGCAAATTATTGAATAATATATTGTTCATTGTCCAGGAGATAGAGATGGAGTGAATGGCGTTAGAATGAATTCTTTGTTCTCTAATATTGTTGTTATTCAGACTGCTATATGCAGAGACAAAGATTGTGCCATAATTACAAATAAAAATGTATATTCGGGCCCATACGGGGTACAAATATACTTTATTTACAAGGAAAAAAGATGAGATCGACCAAGAATATTAGAAATATAGCCATTATCGCGCACGTTGATCATGGAAAAACAACGCTTGTGGATTCTATTTTTCAGAAGACCGGTGCCTTCAGAGAGAATCAGCAGGTAAATGTAAGGGTACTTGATTCAAATCCTCAGGAAAGAGAGAGGGGCATCACCATATTTTCGAAAAACGCAGCAGCAGTTTATAACGATCATAAAATTAATATTGTCGATACGCCGGGTCATGCCGACTTCGGTGGTGAAGTAGAACGTATTCTTCAGATGGTTGATGGTGTACTGCTCCTTGTAGATGCATTTGAAGGCCCCATGCCGCAGACCAAGTTTGTTCTGCGCAAAGCCCTTGAACTGCATTTGAAGCCTATTGTTGTTATTAACAAAATCGATCGTCCCCAGTCGGATCCGGTCAAGGTTCACGATCAGGTTCTTGATCTGTTCATAGCGCTTGGCGCCGAGGAGCATCAGCTTGACTTTCCCTATATCTTTACTTCAGCGAAAAATGGTGTTGCCAAATACAGCATGGAAGACGAGGACGGCGATATGAGCCTTCTGCTCGACATGATTGTCAAGGAGATACCTCCACCGGTTGCTCATGACGAAGGTGGATTCCAGATGCTGGTGACCACTCTTGATTACAGCGATTATATCGGCAAGATAGCCATCGGCCGTATTCAGCGCGGCAAGGTCAGCCCAGGCAGTCAGCTTGCAGTAGTAGGACCTGATGGTGTGATGGGCAAGGGAACTGTAACCAAGGTTTTTCTCTTCGACAAGCTCCAGAGGATCGAATCAAAAGAGGCGACTTCGGGTGACATTATTGCCATTGCAGGTATACCTGATGCCACAGTCGGCATGACACTTGCTTCTGTTGACGACCCTGTCTCGCTTGCGTCTTTCGACATCAGCAAGCCGACACTCTCCATGCTTTTTTCCGTCAATGACTCCCCTTTTGCCGGTCTTGAGGGCAAGGAGGTCACCAGCCGCAAGATTCGTGAAAGGCTGATGAAGGAGAAAATGACCAATGTAGCCCTCAATGTTGAGGAAACAGACAGTGCCGATACCTTTCGTGTTTCAGGACGCGGAGAACTTCATCTTTCAGTGTTGATTGAAACCATGAGGCGCGAAGGTTTCGAAGTTGCCATTGCAAGACCTGAAGTTATCATGCACAATGATGAGGACGGTAACCTGCTTGAGCCGATTGAGCATGTCACCATTGATATTCCTGAGGAGTATACCGGTGTCATTATTGAAAAGATGGGTCGCAGAAAAGCTGAAATGACTCATATGGGCACCTTACGCGGAGGAATGGTCAGGGTTGAATTTGAAATTCCGACAAGAGGTCTTATTGGTTACAACCTTGAGTTTACTACCGATACCAAAGGCGAGGGCATCATGTCGCATGTATTCTTTGAATACCAGCCTTTCAAGGGTAAACTGCCCTCAAGAGAGAGTGGCGCACTTGTTGTTGCTGAAACAGGAACGTGTGTTGCATACTCACTCAGCGCCCTTGAAGATCGCGGCACTTTTTTTGTTTCACCAAACACCAAGGTTTATGCAGGTATGATTGTTGGCGAGTCGACAAGAGGACTGGATATTACCATCAATGTCTGCAAGACAAAAAAACTCAGCAACATGCGCTCTTCAGGAACTGACGAGTCGCTTCGCCTGACTCCTCCAAAAATTCTTTCACTTGAACAGGCGCTTGAGTTTATCAATGATGACGAACTTCTCGAGGTTACTCCCCAGAGTATCCGACTTCGGAAGAAAATTCTTGATGCAAACCTCAGGCAGAAGGCAACAAAAAAAGCAAACGCTTAATTTTCGAAGAAAAGTCTTGTCAGTTGTATCCGGGCACTGGAAAACAGTTCCCGGACAGCTGATTCCTCTCTGTGTGTCAGTTCAGCAACCTCGTTGAAGCCTCTCTTTTCCTGCTCAACCATCCGGTATACCTCTTTTTCCTCAGCGGAAAGGTTTTCAATACACCTGGTCAACTTCAGGTTGTCACTTTCGACGGTTGTGTTTTCTCTTCTCTGCCCGGAAACCGAAGAAATCTTTTTTCGTCCAAAAAGCTCCTCAGCAGTAGCAGGTAGCGGCGCATCATCACTGACATCGCCGAAAAGCCGGACAAAACCCATAAAATCAAGCCCCCCGGCTTTGCATGGTGTGATTTTATCATCAACAATATCGAGTGCAAGTCGCTGAAATTTATCACGGATTTCAGGCAGTCTGACCGCAAAGTCAAAACTGTCATCCTTGTCGCGTGCCTCCGCGTTATAAGGCACGTTCATGAGCACCGTGATGCCCGCCGCTTCAGCATATTTTTCGGCAATGCCGCTTCCGTCATCGCGGTTGATGATCAGTCCAAGCAGCCGGGATTCTCCCCCTATGGTTCTGAAGTAGTTGTTTGCCTGACAGATGTTGTTTGCAGTAAAAATGGACTGCCGGTCATTGTTGGTGACAAGAATAACCTCTTCACTGAGTGACCGGGCAAGCGGTGTAGCAAAGCCTCCGCAGACAACATCTCCCAGAAAGTCCATCAGGATGATGTCGATATCCCATTTGAAGATTCCAAGTTTTTCAAGAACATCGAATCCCGAAATTATCCCCCTGCCTCCGCATCCTCTGCCAACCTGAGGTCCGCCAAGCTCTATACCGTATATCGGCTGGGGAAAATCTGCTATATCTCTGCGGAAAACTATATCGCTGATTGAAACTTGCTGGTTCAGCGCGTTTTTTTCAGCAAAAATATCTGTCACCGTAGGTAACGGTATACCACCGAAGAGAGATGTGGTAGAGTCATGTTTCGGATCACATCCCAATTGCAGCACCCGTTTGTTCATCAAGGCGAAGGTGGCACTGAGATTGGTTGTCGTAAAGCTCTTGCCTATTCCGCCCTTTCCGTAAATAGCTATTGTTCTTGCTGCCATTCAGATACTGCTTATAATTATCCAGTTATCAGCACGCGTTATCATTCTGCTCAGTACTGGTTTTCCAGAGCAGAATCATTTTCAGGCAGTCAGGATCGTTGAATGCCTGCAGGTAGGCTGAAGAGATATCATCCTCAACCGTATGTTGATGGGTAAAAATCCGTTCGGCATTAAGTTTGTGCTGTGCGATAAGTTCTCTTACACGCTCAAGATCGCCCTTGGCCCACTGCTTGGCGGCAATGAAGGAAAGTTCTTTCTGAAAAGCCTGTGAGTAGTCTATGTTTATTCTCTGGTAATAACCTCCAAGAAGCACAACCCCATGAAACTTCAAAAACCTGAGTCCGGTATCAATAGCACTCATTATGCCGGTGCTGTCAATCAAAACGTCAAATTCGTATCCGGCAAGTGCCGCCGACACATCGTCTGTATCAGGGTTAACCCTCAGATCGGCAGATGAATAGTTCAGTCTGTTTTTTTGTGTGTCAGTTGCAGCAACCAATGTTGCACCCATGAGCCTGGCCAATTCAACAGCGAGTATGCCAACCGCTCCCTGACCGAGTACCAGCACCTTCCTGTTATTAACCTGAGCAAGATCAACTATATGCAGAGCTGTCGCTCCCAGAGGCAGGGCGATGCCGCATTCCGGATTGTCGAGATTGTCAAGCAAGGTAATGCTTTCGACCGGGCAGACAATATATTCCGAAGCTCCACCGAAAGCAGCATTAACTCCCTCATAACCGAAAGAGCCAGCAACATAGGCAAATTTGCCGATAAGACTCTGGTTGACATGATCACCGACCTCGATAATTTTTCCAACACTTTCATAACCGGGAATAAAAGGAAATATAAATGGCCAAGCAGGGATCAACCCGTTATAGGCCATTTTTTCAGTACCGGTACTGATTGACGACCAGTATGTTTCAACAAGGACGTCTGTTGACGAAAGGGATTTCAGGGAAACTTCACAGAGCTCTATCTGCCTGACACCTCTGAAGACAATAGCTTTTGCTTTCATAACGTTTTTTTACGAGGTTGCTCAGGTCGCCTGACGCTGTTTCAGCTTTTTTTCATTGTGCTTTTCAAGCAGCAGACGGATGACGAATTGCGCGGCATTGATGAGATAACTGAGATAGGCAAGCAGAGCTGTTCTGATAAGAATGGTTTCATCAAGTCCTAAAAAAAACAGGATAAAATACGATATATGGACAACCATGGCTATGGCACTCCCGAAATCTTCCCAAAAAAATTCCGGGGCAAAAGCAAAAGCGCCGAAAACCTCTTTTTCAAACAATCCCCCCGTTATAAAAATTAAAAACAGCATGAGCGTTTTCAGTATCACAAAAAAAGTGATCCAGTAGAAATTGTCGATCCAGATGTGTGACTGGTAGAGATAGGTAACGGTAACGCCGACAAGAAACATCAGGAATTGTATCGGTGCCAGGATTCCCTGTACTTTTGTCCAGACTGATGCATTTCTTCTTTCAAGCTGTTCAGGTGTGTAACGGGGCATAAAACAATAAGTTCACTGGTGAAGTCAGAAATTCTCTACAAACTTTTCAGAAAAGCTGTTGAATATAGTAAAAATCGGTAGTGGCGACAAATGAAGCCTGATAAGCTCGTTGCGACTTATGCTTCACTGTATGCTCCAATCAAAGGCGTTGTAAAGCGTGGAGATGAGATTGACATCAGCGTTTTTGACGTGCCGGTTGAATCCTTCCAGTTCATCGTAGTAATAGAGGAAAGTTCTCGGTTGTTCTTCGTGCAAGATTTTCTGAAAGTTTTTCCAGAGAACAAGTTTGCGCTCATCGGGAAGTGGTTTGTTGAGTTCTTCGATAATGGAGTCGAGCTCCTGGTTTTGAAAAGCTGATGAGTTGAACTGATGTTTTGTAAAATCTGAGCCCCAGATAATAAGCTGAAATGGGAGTGTTTCAGCGGCCAATCCGGAGAGCGCTGCATCATAGCGGAATTCGTTCTGGTTTTTTAAAAAAATCAGACTCTCATCAAATTTCAGACGGCAGTCGATTCCGATTTCCCTGAGGTTCTGCTGCACGATGGTTGCCGCATAGTTGCGCCGGGGATTACCGACCGGAGCGGTAAGTTCAAACGAGAATTTTTTCCCATTTTTCTGCAGAATTCCGTCTTTTCCAGGCTTCCAGCCGGCCTCATGCAGCAATGCAGATGCTTTTTTTGGGTTATAGCTGTAGGAATCAAGCGATGTGCTGGTCATTGCTTTGTAGGCTGGCGAAAGGGAGGTGTTAACGATGGCGGCATGCTCAGGCCCCATGAACCCATCAATAATTGATTGCCGGTCAATAGCCAGGGTAAGCGCCTGACGCACCAACTTGCTGCCAAACAGGGCGTTTGGACGCACGCTGCCACTTTTGCGGAACTCCTCTCCATCGATATTCAGCCAGACAATGCTGTCGAAGTATCGATTCTTTACTGGTTTGATGACAATTGCAGGAGCTGACCTGTAAAGTTCTTTACAATCTTTTGGATTGATCCCTCCAGCTGAGATCATCACATCAATCTGCCCTGACTTCAGCATTGAAAGCCGGGTAGTGTACTCGGGCACTACAAGAAAAATCAGGGTATGTATTGAAGCTGGCTTTGGCAGTGTTGATAACGGATTTCTGACAAGCTCAAGTTTTGTCTGGCGAGTCCACTTTTTCACTTTGAACGCTCCAGCGCTCACTATTGGTATCTCTGACGCCTTGCTGCGAATTTCGTCCGGAGAAAATGACCTGAAGATATGCTCGGCCACCGGCATCAGATCGTTGAAATGATCCAGCACAATATCACTGTCCATCGGTTTGTTAAAATGCAGCACCAGCGTTGAATCGTCAGGAGTTTCGACCGCATGCTCAATATCGGCTGTTCCGTCTGCAAGCAGGAGCAGATCGTTGAGATAGTGCTGCCGGGAACTGGCAATCCCGGGGTTTTTGTATAAGCTGTAGGAGTATTTAAAATCATGTGATGTAACTTTTATCCCATCTTCCCATACCGCTCCACTCTTTAGATGAAAGGTGACTTTTTTGCCGTCTGGTGAGAACTCCCAGCTTTTTGCTGCATTGGGTAGAAAGGTTATGGTACCTTTTTTTTCGTCATATGAAGCTTTTACAAGGGCAGGATAGAGCAGCGCACAGACCTCCCGTGACATGGAAAGCTGGATAAGAAGGGGGTTCAGATAGTCGAAATCAGCAGCAATACCGGTAATAATCCGGTTGTGACGAAGTTCATCCGAGTTATTTCTGCAGGAAGAGATACCGGCAACCAGCAGCACCATTACAGCCGTAAAGAGTATGTTTCTCAGACCTAATCTTCTCACGATGGATATGAATATAAGGATAATCAAAGAGAATAAGCTCCAAGGACTGAACACTATCCAAAATAAGCTTTTTCAGCGTTTTACATTCAGCTTCGCCATAATCATTCAGGGGAACAGGAATAGGGATTGAATTACAATTATTTTATTCTGATAAGGCAGCGCCGTTTTGTTACAACACTAATTTGATTATAACCACTGTAACTTGATTACGTAAGCTAAGCTACTATGCAATGCTCTTTGCCCACTTTATCAGTGAGTGCTCATCCATAGCTTCCCAGGATTTGATGTCGCTGTTGCTATATTCGTCAAGGAACTTCTGCTCGATGACAGCCTTTTCTGAGGAGAAGGTATAGGCTTCGAGGGGGGCGTTGTCATAGGGCTGGAAGGCCCAGTATTTTACCATGGGTTGGCCATTGTTAAAAAGAAAAAGCTGTTCATCGGGGGCAAGGTCGGAGTTTTCAGCGATGGTGCCACCCGCTTTGGCTATTTCTGTGATTTCAATGTTCTCAGCCTCCGAGTACTCTATTGGGCCGAGGATCGGGTCATACACTCGGAAATCGATGGTGACAAGACCGGCTTGTGTCGCTATAAAATACTGATGTCCAAATTTCGAGTAACCTCCATCAATAAGAATGGGTTTCGGAATAGCTTTAAGGAGAGAATGTGCTGTAGCGTTGTTCATCTGTTGAGCTCAATCTGCGATTAACGATCTAACTGTATTGCCTGCCCGGTAAAAATACGGATTTTATATTCATGGTGGTTTTATGTTCTCAAATTTTTTGATAAACTACAGATCGATTAACCCGAACCCTGGATTTCCTTCAAACCCGGCAGAAATAGTCCACATGAGTGAAACACAAATAAATGACCTGGAACAGTTGCTTGCATGGACCAATATTCCCGTGCCGGAGGTACTGCACCAACTTCCGTCACACCAGCAACAACAGGTTGCCTCATGGGCCTGCACTCTGGTAAGCCATAAAACTGAAGGTTTTGAAGATCTCTACAGCGCTATCAGCATGATTGTCAAGTATATCCCGCATTTCATGGTGATTCCGCTGATGGTTGAGTATATCCGTCCGCAAATTGCCGCAGGGGTTTGCCGGAAAATGGGTGTTGATCAGGCAACAGGGTACGCCAATGACCTCCCGCTTATTTACTTCAGCGAAGTTTCAAAGCATATTGACGCAGGGATGATGGCTCAGATTCTTGAGAAAATGAAAAAACATCATGTCGAAAAGTTCATCCATCACGAACTTCAGCACCATCAGTCACGCATGCTTGAAATCGCTCAGCATCTTAATCGTCACCTCCTTGAAATTGTAGCCAGGCATGTGACTCTTCCGGAATATGGAACCGACCTTGCAGAAAATCCCTATAAAGAGGTTATCGACAAAATCCGTGCACTGCAAAAGTAGCACGCACTCGTTACCCCTTTAAATACCTTGCTATGCGAACAGAGATCATGCACTATCTTCAGCATCTCTCTTATTTCGGCATTTTTCTTCTGCTGGCACTTCTGGATGTCTTGATTCCTCTTCCGGAAGAGATCATTCTTATCCTGGTCGGGTATACCGTCTATTTTGGTACTCTTGATCCCTTTTTGACTATCCTTGTCACCATTGCGGCTTTTCTGGCTGGCGACAATACCACGTTCTGGCTCAGCAGGGGCGGCAATCGTTTGATTGCAAGATGGACAACCAAAAGCGCCACCCCTTTGATTGAGCGGTACTCTCAAGAAATGCGTTCTAAAGCAGGCATTACCCTGCTTATCATGACTTTTGTTCCAAGCATCCGTTTTTTTGCCCCGATTGTTGCCGGATCAGTCCGCACGCCCTGGAGAGTATTCATTCTTTATGACCTCGTGGCTGTTGGACTTTATGTATCCGTCTATCTGCTTGCAGGATATTTTTTTCACAGTCAGATAAACGGAATCATCAAGGAATTTGAAATGCTCGGACACTTGATGATTTATGTGCTTCTGCTCGCTATAGGGATAGCACTGGGAATCTTCATGAAAAAACAAGAACGACAGAAGTAAAACAAAGAGCACTCTTTTCCCCTCACGACATCTGCACAAGTTCAGTTGACCAGGTTATGACACATCCCGATGCTCTGATCATGGCAGCAACACTGCAATAGGTTTCCATTGAAAGTCGGACGGCTTTTTCCAAATCGGCAAGTGTGCAGTCAGGACTTGTAAGACGGTATTTGATCTGCATTGCGGTAAAAACTTTCGGGTGTTCTTCAGCCCTCTGGGCGTCAAGGTCAGCCTCAAGGGTAATCAGCACTTTTCTCATTTTTTTGAGGATGCTGATGATATCCATCATGGAGCAGGCGCCAACGGATTCAAGTACAGTATCCATAGGTGAGGCAGCCGAACCACCCGGACCTAAAAGATCCGAAGATGCATCAAAAAGGGTTTTCAGACCATCGGCGTTTGTGCCGTAAAGCGGCAATTTTTCGTGAAAGGTTACTGTTGTATGCATGAAAAATGAAATAGGGATTTGTAAAAGTCCTGTTATGGAATCAGCATCTGTAATTATGCCTGATCATGCAACTTATAAACTACAGTACCGGTTACTTGAACAACATGAATAATGAAGTCAAAAGAGTACATTACTGCATAATGCAGAATTTTTTCTGTCTGACCGCAATTTTGTACATGTAACGATTAAGCGATCAGCGAAACAACATTCAATGCAGCGTTATGAATGACCTTTTGCATAAACCACGAAAAGTATACGTTTCAAGAAAAATAGAGTTCAATGCCGCTCATCGTCTTTTCAATCCACACTGGTCAGACAATGAAAATGTTGGAATTTACGGAAAGTGCAGCAATAAATATGGACATGGTCATAATTATCTGGTAGATATTACCATCTCCGGTATTGTTGACCGTGATACAGGATTTCTGTTTGACCTTAAGGAGCTTAAATCTATTCTTGAAGAGGAGATCATCAACAGATTCGACCACAAGCATTTGAACCATGACATACCTGAACTGCAGGATTGCGTGCCCACCACGGAAGTACTTGCAGTACTGATATGGGATATACTTGAACAACGACTGCGTAACATCAATCAACGGGAGCTTGCTCTCCATGAAGTCAAAATATATGAAACAGGAAAAAATGCCGTCCGTTATCTCGGCGAGTAAAGCTTTGCTTTCAGGCCGGGGAAGCTGCTGCGATGATGACGATTGCCTTATAGATTTACCGGAAAATGACCCCCTGATTATCGGCGGCCTTTCGGATGCAGTTTCGGCCATGCTGGAAGGTATCGGTGAAGACATCGGGCGCGAAGGCCTGCTTAAAACACCGGACCGTGTGGCCAAGTCGCTTCGTTTTCTTACAAAAGGTTACCGGCAGAATCCTGAAGAACTTCTAAAGAATGCTCTCTTTACAGAAAGCTATGACGAGATGGTCCTTGTGAAGGATATTGATATTTTTTCCATGTGCGAACATCACATGCTTCCCTTTTTTGGCAAAGCGCACGTTGCCTATATTCCAGATGGGAAAATTGTCGGACTTTCAAAACTTGCAAGGGTAGTAGAGGTGTTTGCTCGACGACTTCAGGTGCAGGAACGGCTTACGCAGCAGATCAGGGATGCCATACAGAATGTGCTGAAACCTAAAGGTGTCGGGGTTGTGATTGAGGCCAGACATATGTGCATGGTGATGCGTGGAGTTGAAAAGCTTAACTCCGTAACGACAACTTCAGCGATGGCGGGACAATTCATCAGCTCGCAATCGACAAGAAACGAATTTCTACGACTTATTAAGCAGTGAGGTTTAAATCAGTGGGCAATAGATCCCTCCCTTCGGTCGAGATGACACTGAGGGAGGGGAGATTTACAGTTAACCCACTTGCAACCATCCATTGATAATTGCTCTCGCCTGTTCTACTGCTTCGGGAAGAAGAAGGGTGAGTTCGGGGCTTAATCCGATATTGAGTTCGAGATCTTTGGGAGGCGCTCCTATCATGACAATTTCCTCAGGCATTTTACCATGGAGCTTGGCTATGCCGAGCATTTCGCTGAATCCCATCTGGTGAGATGACATTTTGCGATGGATAAAGTCGGGAAGTTCATCGTTGCGATAAACATAGACCCGGCGGTCATAGTCGAGTGGAATCAGTGCGTCAAAAACAATGACGGCATCAGCCGATTCGATGAAGTCGAGCAGGTAGATTCCCTGGGTTCCGCCGTCTATACAGTGGACGGATTCGGGAAAATTTGACGATTCCTGCAGACTGTTTAGCACTGCCACACCGAATCCCTCGTCGCCGTAGAGTATGTTGCCCAAACCGATAATATTGATTCGATTATACTTCACAGAACAGAATATTAGATTGTATCGAAAGGAAAAAGCCCATTGCTGGAGTGCTTAACCCCAGCAACAGGCCTTGTTTTCCGTGAACGAAAGAGAATAGCACTGCACTCATCAAACGGGCTCTTCCTCGACCTTGTGTTTATATCCGGTCACTATCGAAGAGGTAACACTGGTACGATCGACCACATCGTGACGGAAGACTGCGTACAGATGCATGATAAGGTAGATCGGGAAAATCCATGCCATAAGATGATGGGCCCAATGAAGAGTGTAACTGCTACCGAAGAGCGGTATCATCCACCCGAACCAGACTGAATTGAACCCGCCAGGATTGTTTTCGCCGTACATGGCCAGCCCGGAAAAAATCATGAAGCTTGACCCGCAGAATATGAACAGAAAGTGAGCAAGGGCTGCAACAGGATTATGCCCGACATAGTTCGGCTCGTCTGTACGCAAAAAAAGATAGGACTCGACCTGTTCGAGGAACGGCTTGCCCCACCACGAAGGTGACCATGGCCTGAAACCGCCGAATCGTCCGTATTTATCTCCACCAAACAGCGCCCAGTACAAACGGAAAAGGAAGTTGGCGACAAAAATAAACGCGGTGGCAAAATGCAGATACCGCCACCAGGACATCCCCTTGTAAAAGACCGCTTCTCCAAGCGGCGGACTGAACAAGGGAGCGGCAATATACAGACCGGTTACAAGGAGTACGACCGTGCACAAGGCGTTAATCCAATGGTAAAGCCTGACAGGTAGCCTCCATACATAGATTTCTTCAATTAATCTCCCCATAACTGACTCCTGTTAAACGATTTTAACCGATGTGATCTCGTTACCGTTCATGTCGAACAGATGAGAAGCACAGGCAAGGCACGGATCGAATGAGTGCACCGTTCTGAGAATCTCAAGCGGCTGTTCGGGATTGATCATGGGTGTACCCTTCAGTGCTGACTCGTAAGCTCCTGAATTGCCATTAGCATCCCGTGGGGAGGCGTTCCAGGTGGAAGGTACAACAATCTGGTACTCCTTGATCTTTTTGTCGCTGATGTGAATCCAGTGACCGAGAGAACCTCGAGGGGCTTCAGTATAGCCGAATCCCTTGCACTCTGCCGGCCAGGTTGACGGATCCCAGCGATCGCTGTTGAAGGTACGGTAATCACCTGTTTTGATATTCGCAATAAGCTGGTCATAGTAATGGCGCATGAACCCTGCTGTCTGCTTGCACTCAATGCCTCTGGCAGCAGTACGGCCAAGCGTCGAAAAGAGAGCTTCCGGACCAATCTGAAGCGTCGAAAGCACAAGACCGACAGTATCCTTGATCATAGGATCGCCCTTGGCATAGGCAACAAGAACGCGGGCAAGCGGGCCAACCTCCATTGGGTGGTTTTTCCAGCGGGGGGTCTTGAGCCAGCTGTACTTTTTATCGGTATCAAGATGTTCAAACGGCGGTTTTGGACCGGTATATTTTGGAGTAGTTTCTCCCTGCCACGGGTGAAGTCCCTTGCCGTCACCCTTTGCATAGGTATACCAGCTGTGGCTTACCTCTTCTGTGACCTGAGAGGCATCCCGAGGATCGACATCGATAACGGTTTTAAGATCCTTGTTGAGAATAGCACCTCTCGGCCAGAGCAGTGTTTTGAAATCTGCAAGCGATGTTTCCGGAAAATCTCCGTAGCTGAGGTAGTTACCAAGTCCTCCACCATGCAGCCATCCCTTGTAGTATCCTGCAATGGCAAGCAGATCAGGAATGTAAACCTGATCAATGAAGGTGGCAGTGTCGTCGATGATTTTTTTTATCATCGACAGGCGCTCAATATTGATGGCCGTATCTTTGTTAGGATCGATAGCGCAGGCCATACCACCAACCAGATAGTTTGGATGAGGATTTTTGCCTCCGAAAATTGTCTGGATTTTAACTATCTCTTTCTGAAAATCGAGCGCTTCAAGATAGTGAGCAACAGCTATAAGGTTTACTTCGGGTGGAAGCTTATAGGCTGCATGGCCCCAGTAGCCGTTTGAGAATATGCCAAGCTGACCGCTTTCGACAAATCCCACAAGACGCTGCTGGAGATCCTTGAAATACCCGACCGATGACTTCGGCCATGAGGAGATGCTCTGTGCTATAACAGAAGTCTGTTTCGGGTCGGCTTTAAGGGCGCTGACAACATCAACCCAGTCAAGCGCATGTAAATGGTAAAAGTGCACAAGGTGATCCTGTGTCACCTGGGTTGCGTTCATCAGGTTTCTGATGATTCTGGCATTGACTGGAATATCGATACCAAGAGCATCTTCAACACAACGTACCGAAGCAAGAGCATGCACCGTAGTACAAACGCCGCAGATACGTTCGGTAAATGCCCAGGCATCCCGGGGATCGCGTCCCTTGAGAATCACCTCAATGCCACGCCACATCGTACCGCTGCTGTAGGCATCTTCAATGACATTACTGTCATTCAGCTTTGCTTCTATTCTTAGATGCCCCTCAATACGGGGTATCGGATCAACAACTATTTTTTTGGCCATGAGCTACTCCTGGATTAAGCTTTGTCGTTATCTTCACTGCCTGCTTTTGCCTTTTTTACTGCGGTAACTGCTGCATGAGCGGCTGCACCAGCTGCTGCTGCACCAACGGCAATCACACCGATCTTGTCGGCATTACTGTCACTGCCGAGGAATGGTACTTCGGCAAGCCTGGTGTAGAAGGGACCCTTATCCCAGAAATTCGGCTCAGAACAGCCGATGCAGGGATGACCGGAACCGATCGGGAAGCTTGTTCCCCCGTTCCACTGTATCTTTGAACACGAATTATACGTAGTCGGGCCTTTGCATCCCATCTTGTAGAGACACCACCCTTTTCTTGTGCCTTCATCATCAAAGCTTCTGACAAACATCCCTGCTTCAAAGAAAGCGCGGCGATAGCATTTATCATGAATCCTTGTGTTGTAGAATGCTTTGGGACGACCAAAACGGTCAAGCTCAGGAAGTGTTCCGAACGTATGGAAGTGTGTAACAACGCCTGTCATAACCTCTGAAATAGGTGGACAACCTGGAACTTTGACGATGGGCTTGTCCTTGATAATATCTGATATGGGAACCGCACCGGATGGATTTGGATCGGCATTCTGGACGCAACCGAATGATGCACAGGCACCCCAGGCGATAATTGCAGCAGCATCGGCAGCGGTCTCTTTTATGGTGTTGAGAAAAGAATCGCCGCCTACCATACAATAGACACCATCATCTTTTGTGGAAACATTTCCCTCAACAGCAAGGATGTATTTTCCCTTATAATCTTTCATGGTCTTGCGACGTACATCCTCAAGCTGATGGCCGGCAGTTGCACTGAGTACATCATCGTAATCAAGGGAGATCATGTTGAAGATAAGATCCTCAATGGTAGGGTGTGAAGAGCGGATAAACGATTCGGAACAACAAGTACACTCAAGACCGTGAAGCCAGATTACCGGCGTTCTCACTTTTTTTTCCATAGCCTCAACAATGCTAGGCACCATCGAGGGAGAAAGGCCGAGATAGACAGAGGTAAGAGAGCAGAACTTCAGAAAATCCCTGCGGCTTACTCCCCCAGCCCTGAATAGATCGGCAAAGGTCTGTTTGCTTTGCATTTTACCTCCGTTTTGTAAATATCAGATTATCAGAACACGAATTATGCTAAATAATTTAGGATAAAAACGGGATATACCGAAATAAAAGAATTAGTATGTTACGGTGAAGTAATTAATTATAAACATAATAATTGTTAATTAAAAATACCATAAAAAACCAGTTTCGCCGGGCTGGATAATCTGCGGTATCATTATTACTCTTATATGGTTGAGAGTGCAGATCCCTCCCTTTGGTCGGAATGACACAAGCGGGAGGAATATAAGAATGAGTTATGGACAGGGTGAATCAGTAAAGTTTCAGACCGAACATAGGTGATGAATATTTTGCAAAGTCAGAAAGGGGCTGGAAAAAGAGACCGAAGTATATGGTCAGGAACATCATGACTGCCATAATAATATTTGCAATCAATCCTGGATCCATGTTTTTTTCTTCTGAGCCCGGTGATTCGCGAAGATACATGTTGAGAGGAATAAGCATGTAATAGTAGAGCGATATCACACTGGTCATGATACCGATAAGTGCCAGCCAGAGATAGATTGAACCTTTGGCAAGCAGGGCGGAAAAAATCATGAGTTTGCCGATAAAACCGATGGTAGGAGGAAGGCCTACGAGCGAGATTAAAAAAACTGTCAATGCTGCACCGGCAAGAGGCATTTTTTTACCGAGTCCACGGTAGTCTTCGAGATTTTCACTGCCGGTTTTGTTGGCGATGAGGATGACGACGTAGAATGCCCCGAAGTTCATAATGAAATAGGAGAGCAGGTAGAAAAGGGTTGCCTGGGTGCCGAATGCATCCATCACAATGATGCCGAGCAGGATGTAACCTGCATGGGCTATCGAGGAGTAGGCAAGAAGACGTTTGACGTTTTTCTGCCATAGTGCGACGACGTTGCCGTAAATCATGGATGCAATGGAGAGAAGGATGAGGAGCGACACCCAGTTGATGCCGAGGATATCCTCATAAACAGGTCCGCCATGCGGAACTGCTATGTAGAAAAAGCGCATGAGAAGGGCAAACCCGGCGGCTTTTGATGCAACGGAAAGATAGGCTGTGATAGGAGTTGGTGCTCCTTCGTAGACATCCGGCGCCCAGAAATGAAATGGTACGGCGCCTATTTTGTAGCCGAAACCTGCAAGAATAAGAAGTGTTGCAAGAATCATCAACAATGGATCGTAGCCGTGCAGAGAGAGCTCAGAAGAGATGTTGATGAGATTGGTCTGGGCAGTAAGACCGTAGATGAGCGAAAAACCATACACCATAAGGCCTGATGATACAGCGCCGTAGACAAGATATTTCAATGCAGCTTCGGATGAACGGGGGTTGCGTTTGAAATAGCCGGTAAGAATAAAGGCAGAAAAGCTTACAAGCTCCATTGAAAGGAAAATCATCATCAGATCGGCTGACGATGCCATCATGATCATACCGATCACCATTGCGATAATGAGGGCATAATATTCCCCCATACTTTTCACTTCACTCTCGAACTGCTCGTCAGCCATGGTAATGACAACGGCAAGCATGCCTGAAAGAACAAAAAAGTATTTAAAGAAGAGTGCAAATTCGTCGAGAACATACATCCCGAAGAAGATCTCTCCTGCAGGCAGATGGTGCTGCTGATAGATAAAGAAGATGCTGCCCGCTAGCCCGAGAAGGGTTGATATGGAGAGCAGATTGTTTTTCCTGCCTTTTGCAACAAGATCAATAACGATCAGAAGCATAAAAAGCAGAGACAGATAAATTTCAGGTATAAAAAGTCCAAGGTTTGCATTTAAAGTTGCAATGATACTTTGAATTTCAGCACCTGATGGCAGCTCGAACATAATTCTCTTCGTTTATTCTTTTACCTCATTCAAACCTAATAATTTACCTCTACCTGATCGCCAGGGGTGTGAGTACTTCTACAAGTCGGTTAACGCTTGTTGTTATCATGCCAAGAATCGGCATCGGATAGATACCGAGGAAAATGGTAATCACAACAAGTGGTACAAGCATAGTGAGTTCGCGTGCATCAAGATCAATTTTACCTTTCCAGTCGTGGAAATGAATGTGTTCGTGACCGTCAGCACCGACCTCAAGATCGTAAGCCGCATCGGGTTTACGTTTTCCAAGGAACATCCGCTGCAGCGACCAAAGCAGGTAGGCCGCACCGAACACAATGCCGAGCACTGAAACCATGGCGATGTAACGAGTCGTTACTGAACTGAAAGCCCCGACAAAGACAAAGGCCTCGGAGATAAAGCCGCTCAAACCAGGAAGACCAAGTGAAGCAAACCATGCAACTGTGACAATTGCCGCATAGACAGGCATATAAGATGAGAGTCCACCGAACTTGTCGATCTGTCTGGTATGAGCACGGTCGTAGATGACGCCGACAAGAAGGAAGAGCATCGCTGTGATGGTTCCGTGGTTGAACATCTGGTAGAGTGCTCCGACCATACCCTCGCTGTTGCCGGCGGCAAGACCGAGGAGAACATAACCCATGTGACTGATGGAGGAGTATGCAACCATCTTTTTAAGATCCTGCTGTGCAAGAGCACAGAATGCTCCATAGATAATGTTGATGGCACCGAAAATGCCAATAACGTACATTGAGGCATGGAAAACTTCAGGGAAAAGCGGGAAGTTGATACGCATCATACCATAGGTACCAAGCTTCAAGAGAACGCCGGCAAGAATAACCGAGATCGGGGTCGGGGCTTCAACGTGTGCATCGGGCAACCATGTATGGAACGGGAACATAGGCACCTTGATGGCAAAACCCACAAAGAGAACACTGAAGGCAACATAACGCCACATCACATTATCAGGTCCAAGAATGGCACTCTTGATATAGTTGGCCTGATTTGCCATTGCGACAAGACTGAAGGTGTGGTTTCCGGTTACAGGATCAATAACACTGAAGTAGAGACCGATCATGACCAACAGCATGAAAACTGAGCCGAACAAAGTGTAGAGGAAGAACTTGATGGCGGCATATTCGCGGTTCGGACCTCCCCAGATACCGATAAGGAAGTACATCGGAAGCAGCATAAGCTCCCAGAATACATAGAAAAGGAAGAAATCGAGTGCTACAAAACATCCCATCATGGCCGAAGCAAGCAGGTTGTAGAGTATAAAATATCCTTTAACCTGTTTCTGGATTGTCCAGCTTGATAGAACGCCTATTGCTGAAACCAGGGCGGTCAGAATGACCATGGTAACCGAGATCCCGTCAACACCAAGGAAATACTCGATGTTCAGTGAGCCGAAACCGCCAAGTTTGAGACTGATCCACGGCAGCTTTTCAACAAACTGGAACGAACCGAGAGGACTCCCTCCCGGCGATGCGGTAATTCCGGGCAGTGAAGGATCGTAAGCTCTCCAGATCAGAACTGCCAGCACTCCCTGGGCAAGAGCCGCAAGCAATGAAACAATTCTGATTATCTGCTTTTGCGATGAAGGCACGGCAAGAATAACCAGACCGGCAAGAATAGGCAGAAAAACAATTAAACTCAGCATGTTCCGTATCTGTAAGTTTTCAGATTAAAAGTAAATCCCTCTTAATAGATCAGTCGTGTAAAATAAAAGACAAAATAACCGAAGAGCACAACAAGCAGCAAAGCAACATAGGTCTGAACCTTGCCGGTCTGCAGTTTACGTAATACTGCACCAGTGGTGTTTACAGAAAATGCTGTAAAGTTCACCAGGCCATCAACGACATATTTATCGAAGCTGTTGTTAGCGAATGCAAGATTCCTGACAAGTACAGCTACGCCGTTAACGATGCCATCAATAACATTGGTGTCGAACCAGGAGAGTATTTTCGAAAGAAGCACTGATCCCTTGATGAATGTTGCCTGGTATATTTCGTCCCAGTACCACTTATTCAGTGAAAAGAGGTAGAGTGGCCTGATGGCCTCGGCAGTTTTATCAGGGTCGATTATTCTAAAGACAAACACTATACCTGCAAAGCTGATTCCGAGCACTACCATGATGCTTGAAATATAGATTGCCGGAAAGTGGGCGGCATGAGCTGCATGGGCAATTTCGGCCTGACGCGGATCGGCAAAAGCATGTTCACCTTTTGCTGCAGCATGTTCACCTTCGCTTACCGCATGGGCATCGGTAGCAACATGCGTTTCGACTGCTGGAAGCGCTTCAGCCATCAGCGGCGAAGTGGTTTGAGCAGGAAGTGCGGCACAGTTGTGGTTCGCAGGGCCGACTACCGTAGCCGGAGTCCTGATCATTTTCATGAACCACCCCTCTGCTCCATCGAGAGGATTGGGAGAGTAGACAATAAAGACGGAGAGTACTGCAAGAATAACAAGTGGAGCTCTCATATTCCATGACACTTCATGAACTTCATGGGCACCATGATGATCGTCGTGAGCACCGTGAGCTGAGTGGGCATCGTGGCCATGATGATGGTTGTCTGCCGGCTTGAGATGAGTACGGCTTTCACCGAAAAAGACAAGCCATATCTGACGACCCATATAGAAAGCGGTGAGCATGGCGGAAAAGAATCCAAGAGCCGGTATAAGATAGTAGACACCGCCTCCTTCTACATTGGCAAAACCGATAGCACCTGCGAGGATGGCATCTTTACTCATAAATCCGCTGGTAAGAGGCAAACCGGCCAGTGCGAGGGTGGCAAGGGTAAACGTTGCAAAGGTCCAGGGCATGTGCTTGCGAAGACCACCCATCCAGCGCATGTCCTGTTCATGGTGCATCGCATGAATAATAGCACCTGAACCAAGGAAAAGACATGCTTTAAAAAATGCGTGTGTAACAAGATGGAAAAGTGCAGCTGAGTAAGCTCCTACACCGAGGCCGAGCACCATGTATCCGAGCTGGGAAACGGTTGAATATGCCAGAACTCTTTTAATGTCGTTCTGGGTAATGGCTATTGTTGCAGCCATGAAGGCAGTGAATGCGCCGATAAAAGCTATCACGTGGAGCGCATCAGGCGTGAGGAGGACAAAGATACGGGCGACGAAGTAGACACCTGCAGCAACCATAGTGGCGGCATGGATAAGGGCTGAAACCGGTGTCGGGCCTTCCATGGCATCCGGAAGCCAGATATGCAGAGGGAACTGAGCTGATTTACCGACGCAGCCCATAAAGAGAAGGAGGCCTGCGGCTGTGAGCCATGCATTGGACATAGCGAACTTTCCGGCTGCCAGGTTGGCATAGATCTGCTCGAAGCTGAAGGTGTGGAACTGGGAGTAGAGTATCAGAATACCGAGCCACATGCCGATGTCGCCGACTCGATTGGCAAGAAATGCCTTTTTCTGTGCATCGGCTGCACTGTCTTTTTCAAAAAAGAAACCGATAAGCAGGTATGATGATAGTCCGACCAGTTCCCAGAAAATATAGATAGAGAAAAGGTTGTCGGAAAGCACAATGCCGAGCATGGAGAAGGTGAAAATTCCAAGAAAGGCAAAATAGCGTCCGTAATTTTTGTCACCGGCCATATATCCGGTTGAATAGAGATGAACAAGAAGGCTTATCAGGGTAACCATTGCCAGCATGATGGCTGTGAGGTTGTCGATGACGATGCCCATCTTTATCTGCAAATGCCCAATTCCGGGTACTTTGCCAAGATCAATCCAGGTAAAATCCCATGCAACCCTGAATGCCGGATCATAAGTCTGGACAATAACCGTCCAGAAGATATAGGCCGATATGGCAAATGCTGTTCCAAGTATTCCCACCCCGACAAAATCGCCTCTTCGCGGAAGCCTGCGATTAAAAAAGATAAGAATGACAAACGAGAGCAGCGGCAGCAGCAGTACGACTATTGATAACTGAATTAA
>Ga0118677_10005393_pt1 | contig 22389 bp, 16 predicted proteins | sample AliMusrvi5mmetaG_FD_86154 | JGI IMG/M metagenome (GOLD analysis project Ga0118677, IMG submission 86154)
TTTTTTGTTTGTTTTGTATTTTTTTTTTTTTTTTTTTTGTTCTTGAAGTAGATGAGTTGGGTAGGTTATTTAATTTTTTTAAATGGTTTAGATTTTTTGTTGTAAAAAATAGAGAGAGCAGGTAAAATTTCTATAAAAGTGTATATTACACTAGTTTGTACCTATATTCTTTAGTTATTGTAAAAAGTACAAATATCCCTTGATTTTTTTTACTTTTTGTATATACTACAATTACTAAGATTTATCTCCTTACCCTAGTATCATGGAAAATACTCTTTGGCATACCATATCATCTAAGGACGGACGTCTGTATGCTCCTCAGGATGTTTTTGACGCAGGTATGATCAATCATCATATCTCCAATACCGCCTATCCTATTCATCATGGTGAAACCATCAACGACTATCGTGTGTCGTCATATGATTACATTCTCTCTGCAATCAAGACAACACGGTCCGCGTATGATACCTTGTGACTCTATGTTCATATCCCGTTTTGTGAGCATCGTTGTGCCTTTTGTGAGTACACTGTACTTCGTTCTGGTTGAGTTGCAAATACCCAGAAAGAACTCCAGGCTACCTATGTCGATTTGTTGCTCAAAGAATTTGATCTCTATAATGATGCAGTATCTACCCATAAAAAAACGCTTATCGGGTTTGATATCTGAGGATGAACGCCATCCGTATTGCCTGCAACAGATATCGAGAAAATCATTAAAAAGGCTCAGCAATGCTTTATTCTTCCTGAAGATGTTATCATCAGTATAGAAACGACTCCCAAGATAGCAGCCGAAGAACCAGACAAGATAGCCGAATATTATAAGATGTGAATCAGACGTATCAGTATGGGTGTACAGACCATCAATGCCAAAATCTTGACGCTTGTAGATCGTGTCCACACCAGTATCGAGCGAAACAGACAAGCTATGGAAAATTTTCGTAAAGCTGGTTTTGAAAGATGTAATATCGATGTGATGTATGGATTGGCAGGGCAACAGTTGGAAGACATACAGGCTACCATAGATCATGTCATAGGTCTTAAACCTGAATATGTAACCTTGTATCGTACTCGTTTTAAAGGAACATCAATCTTTGCTCAAGCCAAAGAGGTGAGTCTTGAGGAGGTAAATAGACAAACTGATCTTTTGCATGACGCATTGATCAATGCGTGATATTATGGAACCCGATGAAAAAATACCTATTCTCGCAGAGCGTATGATCCAGGTACGAGCGATTATCTTACCCAAAGAGTCATTTATGGTACTCCTTATCTAGGACTTGGATTGGGTGCGCAATCCTACAATATCCATACCTTGGCATATAATCAATGAGCTGCAGATAAGCAATTGACTGCATACCAGAAAGATATTGAGGCATGACGTTTGCCTATACAGGATTTGTATGATCTCTCTGTTCCCGCATCTATAGGAAAATTCATCTCCGTATCATTCTATTTCTGAGGCATTCATCTGCCTAGTTTCCATCATCACTTTGGACGTGTATTGGAAGATTGCTTTCCACAGGAAATCATCTATGCCATCAAACATGGCTATATGGAATATCGTTGAGATTCATTAGTGCTTACTCCTCAAGGCACCAAGTCCTACAATGGTGTCATCGCCTTATTCTATTCTCCTGCAGTAAAACACTATTTAATGGAGCTTGCTACAAAACAATAATCCCTTTTATCTTTTATCCATTTACTATGTTTGCTAATATTTTACTCTCAGGTCCTTGCAATGCTCGTTGTCCTTTTTGTATCGGTAAACTGTTGGATGATAAGAAAAATCATCATAATCTCGATGTCTTCCCTTTGAAACATATAGATACATTTTTACAGACCCTGATTGACCACGATATCACTGAAATCTCATTTACCTGAACAAATACGGATCCTTTACTCTATCACTATCAATCTGAACTTATTTTCTATATCCGCAGCCGTATCCCTCAAGCAAAAATATCTCTGCATACCAACTGACGTCTATTGTTTCAGCAAAAAGATACTGCATCTTTGTATGATCGCATCGCTTTGTCCTTGCCGAGTTTCGATGAAACAATCTATCGTCGCATGATGTGAGTCTCTGGGGTGCCTGATGTCAAAGCTATCCTTCAACATATCAATCTTCCTCTCAAGATTTCTTGTATCGTTACTCAAGAGAACAAAGACGATATTGCTTCTTTTGTCCAGCAGTGTTATACATTATGAATCAAAAGACTTACCTTTCGTAGGTTGTATCAAGACATGACTCATCGAAACGAGTATTTGGATATAAAGCGTTTGTGATGGAAGAAAATCCGTGACTTTGCCAATAATCCGGTCTATGATTTTGATGGATTGGAAATTACCTTGCGGACATTTGAACGCAGTGATATCTCCTGTTTCAATTTGTATAGCAACTGACGAATAAGCGACAAGTATTTACTCAATCAATCATAATAATGATGAAAGATCCTTTCAATGATCTTATCGACCAACTGCGTAAGGAGCATATCTCTGATGATGTCCTACATATTTTGCATGACGATTTTTTGATGAGAAGGAAACAGCAAGAATTTGTTACGAATATCATTACCAAATATCCAGAAGATACTCTTTTGCTCCAAGAAACATTTGCATGGGTCCAAGAACAGCATAGCAAACAACAGCAAATCATCACTATTGTTCCCAATACGATAACATTCCCATATTTCAGCCATCCGCTTAGTGTGGCGTTATCTGCTATGTCTCTTTGTCTTCCTTCTTCTCTTGTGCAGGCATGCCTGCTTCATGATGTCATTGAAGATTGTGCATGCAAAGAACAGCAATTTATCGCTAAACGATGAAAAAGGACTGCATCCAAAATTATGATGCTTAGTAAACAACCATGAGAATCTCATCAGGACTATCTCACAAGAATCATGGAATCTCCACTTTGCATCAAGCAAATCAAAGCTTTGGATATCTATCATAATCTTATCAGAGCATTGACTGTTGATTATGTACCATATCTCCAAAGACTGCTCAAGGAGGTCGAGGTCTATTATCTGCCTTTGTTCGCTCATGATAAAAAGCTTTCTCTTCTTTATCCTCAGGTGAAGAAGCTTTTTCAGGCTGTCTGTTTGCATTGTGTATATTTATCGAATAGAACGTAATGTGTTTTTATGTGTAACTCCCTTTATATATAGTAAATTGTATTGGGATTCAGGACATTATAATATTTACTATATAGCACATTCAAGCCAAAATCTTCGTCGTTTTACTCCTAGATTTATGGTGAATGTACTATATTAAATATATCTTCCAAAAAAATTCTTTTACAGGACTGTATCCATTACAGGACTGTATCAATTATTTGCAAAATATTTGATTCTGGATATAATTGAGAGTGATCAATTTTATTGATTCTTACCCTTGATATGTTCTATTCAGAAAAAGAAAAACAGATAAAAAAAACTCAAAATGAAACGATTTCTAGCTTATATAAAAGTAGGGAATATTTATTGGATACTTTGAAAAAAACTCAAGACGAAACTATTATTAATAGAATCAATAAAGCGATAAAAATAATGGAAAACTATACACCAGATTTCCAGAAATACTTAAATAATCAGATATCTGATAAAAAAAGAATCATATGATTTGATATGTTCAATAAGATTAAAACTATTTTTAGGCGAGCGAACAAAAAAGATTTATTGGATCTTGATGTTAAAGACATAGAGAAAAATATATCTGAGGTTATTAAAAACACCAAAGTTACTAGGATATTACAGAGGGACTTAGAATTGCTTGAACAACAGACTATCGAATACATTGATAAGAACTGATGAGAAAGTAAAATAATCAGGAAGGAAACATTAGAAACAACTTTGACATTGGATTACCAAAAACATAAACGATGAAAAAAGAGAATATTATTGGATTGAATACAAAACCACCTTCCAGCAGATTCAAAGTGAAAACATGTTTATATCCAATTTTTCGATGAAAAAGAAAATGTGCGGATATCTTTGGATAAAGCAAAAAAAACATCAAATAAAATCTCAAAAATAAGATTTGTAGATGATGGTATATGATATGATCTTAAAAATCTTCTTTTTTTCTTTAGTACAAAATGAAATGAGCAAGAATCTGCAGGTCAATTTGGTGAGGGAATCAAAATGATTGCAGCTGCAGCGTTGAGAGAATGAATAGATATTGAATTTGAATCACAAAATCGAAGGGCAAAACCTACATCAAAAAAGGTAACCTATGATAATACAAATGCTAAACAGACCTATGAAATGCAGCAATTATGCTATGATGTGGATTATCTCAAAAGGACTGAAAAATTTATTTGAGCCAGGACAACCTTCTATAATCCATCTAATGAATTTTTGAATATTGCTAAGGATATAGGTAAATATGTTTTGAATTTCAGATCATGATATACTCCTATCGATAAAACCAGAGAATGAGAAATTGTAGAATTAGGAGGCAGTGAATTATATCTAAAGTGAATTTATATCAATAATTCTGATAATACATATTTCAGTTATAATTTTTATGATGTAGAACTTAATAGAGATAGGGATAAACTCGAATCAACAGAATATTACAGCAAAATCCAAAACATTATAAAGTGAACTAATTCAAAAGAAGTCATCTTAAGTCTATTGGAACGTGAAAAAAGAAAATCTAGCCGATGATTTCAGTATGAAACATCCTCATCTCTAAATCCACAGAACCCCAAAATTTGGAAAGAGGTATTTCATGAAAAATATTGAGATAAGGCTGTAATTATTAATAGAGAGAATAATCAAGATTATAGATTATATAACAGAGTCAAAGAACTTTGATATACTCCTATTCTTTTTTATAATGATTACTTTTATACTACATTATCTAATGCGTGAATTAATTCGGCGATTGCCATTTATACCAAACATGCTAATTATGAAATCGAGACATCATTTACATTAGATTATATGAAGGATCAGCGGGGAATAGATAGAATTGTCTTAGATGGTATCCAAAATCACCTGCCTTCTGATTCGTGATGATCTTATGTTGATATTTTGATTGTCAACAATAAGGGAGAAATGATACCCTTAGATAAGGCTATGGATTTGGAATATCATAATATAAAGAAAATCATCTTTAAGGATAATGGGAAGTGATATGATGTAAATTATCTCTGAATATTAAAAAGTGATAAAGAAGAAAATAGAAAAGCTGTCTGACAATTTGGGGAATGACTAAAGATGCTTGCTACTACTTGTTTGAGAAATGATATTGGTGTTGTATTTAGATCTAGAGATTGGGAAGCAAAGGCAAATAAAAAATGAATAACAGTGGATGGCAAATCAGTACAAAAGCTTACCTTTAATGTTTCTGAGAATGCTAATAAGATTATTTGATCAGAAACTGAATTTTCAAATATCAATTGAGTACTTTGGGATCAAGTTAAAAATATATATGATAAGGTTTTATATTTTAGAAAATGATATAAATGCCTCTCTGAAGATAAAACGTGATCACAAGCACTTCATTATGAGGATGGAGCTATTTTTGTCAAAGATATCTTTCTGACTGATAAGTATAAAGATAATATTATTTTCAGTTACAATATCAAAACTGATTTGATCAATAGAGATAGAAATCATATCGATAGAGAATTGATAAGAAAAACCATTAAGAATATTGTATCGACATCCTATAGTACACATATGATACATACCATTTTAGAAAAAGCGGATAATAATACAAAATCAATAAGCGAACTCAAAGAAGGATGAAATTACTTTGAGTTTCAACGCATGAATTTTACCTTCCCAGCAATGTGGAAACAAGTATTTTATGAAAAGTTTTGAGAAAATGCAATTATTTGTGATGTATTAGGTTATGAAAAAATTGCCGATGTGAGAGCATTATGATATAATCCTATTATTCTGGAATGAGATATCAGTGATTCCTTGCAAAAGATCTGAATTCCCTTAGCAAGTACAATACTCAAAGAAAATGAAGAAAATTTTGACTGGATATCATATGATGAATTAACAGATGGACAAAAAGAAATATTCCAAACACATACTATGTTAGATAATTATTTAGAAGGTAATTATGAAGTCCCTTTCAGATTTTTTAAAGGTCATAAAAAAGAGTATTGAAACAGAAAGACATTATGATTTTGGCGTAGCTCGAGTAACTATATAGCATTTCGTCAAGAAATATTAAATGATGAAATAAGGTTTGCAGATACCTATGTTCATGAGAAAGCACATCAAATAACTGGAGCTAGCGATGAAACTAGAGAACATTTTGATTATGTATGCAAGAGCTATGTAAAACTTATCCATCTCATTGAAAATAAAAAAAAAGATATGTTATTCTCAAAGGAAACCTTAGATAAAGAAACTATTGAAATTAATCATTAATTATATTTTTTTTACAAAAAAAGCCGGACTATAACAATCCAGTTTTTTTTTATTGTTTTCCTTTTTTTGCAAATAATTTGCTCTAAGACAAAGTAAGCCTTTCAATCATTGTGCTAGCGTTGTGACTTTCTCTTCCTATGATGGATTATTCGTGTTGCTTAGTTTTTGAAATTGATGAAGTAATTCTTCTGCATTAAAGTATATAAAGATTTTGCGTCAATAATTTTTATTGATTTCATCGATGCCGTTTTTTAGTGCTAGCTTGGTTGCTTCATCAAAGTCATTGTGTGAAAAATTTATGATCTTCAAATTTTTGAGTGTCTGAATAAATCATAGAAAGGTATTTGTAATGTCTTGGTTTTCTCCTAGATTGTTCAATCATAACCCCGAAAAATTAAGTTCTATAGCTACTGAAGGATCAGTTTTAATTATTCTTTGTTAAAATTTTCTTATTTTCTTGTCTTTTCCCGTGGAACTTATTTGCATCAAAGTCTGAAATATGCTTATGGCTGTTTTGAATGCAAATATTTCATTTTCATTCATGTTTGATTCTATTTATTCCTTCTGTATTCCCCAAAGAACTTTGAATATCTTTTTTCATCATATCTGTATGCTGTATTCAAAGTCCTTGGTTTCTTTTCCTCCGTTATTGGTTTCTGTTATTCTTCATTTTGCAAAGGTTAATTTTATAGAGTTCATTATTTGATGTACAAAATAAATTATTTTTACTGACTGAGACTTTCGCCGAATGGTATCGTTTCTGGATTTGGATTATCAATGTTTGGATTTACTCAGATTCTAAATGGGAAATCTTCTGGAATATAATATCCTTTTATCTGTGATAAGCATTTCAATACATTCGTCTGCCGATTGATTGGGCTGGATGCGTAGATTTTTCCATCCTTATTCCCATATCTGGAAAGCTGATTGATAGTGTGATAAGCTCCTAACGCTGAATTATTTAGTGTTACGGGAATCGCTCTTGCTCCTTGGTATGCAGAGTAGAATGGTATTCTGTCTCATCTATCATTATTTCCTACGTTACCGATATTGTTTGAGGTGCTGAGATAGTGTCAAAGCGTACTTTCTGCAAATGCGATACAGATAGTTACATCCTTATCGATATTGGTGTCTTTGACGACATCTTCTCGGAATGCTACCTGTCTATATACGCCTACACCATATCTTGTGAGAAATTGACTCTCTCTTTTCATTAAGGTATCTCCTGTCATCAATTGTAAGTCAGTGATATCTATAGTTCTTGCATACTTATCTCTGAGATATTTTATTTGGTAGCCATCAGGCAATGCATTCTTGTCTTTTACAATGCTTGCATCTAGAATATCAAATGGATCCATTGCAATGCCGTCTTTGAATATTTCGAAGGTAAGATTAGCTCACTTGGAAATAAACCCTGCACCTCTTGTTCACGGTTCTCATCAACTATATCCTATGAGTTGTCCTCTTCTTACAATATCGCCTGGTTTGACGACAGCTTTGTTAAGATATTGATAGATGGTTACATATCCATCCGTGTGAACGATCATTGCCCGATTGATTCCTATCTCATCGTTGTCTGCTACGAAATAGACGATACCATTACGAGAAGCATATACTGGTGTTTCTTGATCTGCCTTGATTTGTATCCCTATATGTGGAATACCATATTGTTTCTGAAACGCTTCATCTCCGAAATAGGTCTGAATCTCTTCGATAGGGTAGAGTGGCCATGCTAGCGGATATGCTGCATTATCGTCTTCCATAGTATTGAGTTCTCCTATTTTTTTCTCCATATCAAAATCCACTTTATAGACTCATTTTTGAATATCACCTACAAGCTCTATGGTTTTATCATAGACTCCTTTTGTGCTTTCAAAGAAATTGTTGATGCTTATCTGCCTTTGTGTCTTATCATTCTGATAGAGCTGCATGAATTGAAGCAGATAGTTTTTTTTCTGCTGTAATTTTTCTATCTCGATCTGATATTGCTCGATACTATCTTTGGTCTTTGATTTCAGATCATTGAGTTTTTTTATGGTTTCAAGCTGCGTCTGTTCATTGTTTTTGAAACTATTCATTAAATCATTGAGTTGGAGTGTCATCGATTGGACAAGCGAATCGTTAGCAAGGGTCAGTGGAATGTTATCAGAATTTGCTAGTAATTTTATATCGTCGATAGTGTCAGTATCCTGGTTATAGAGTTTGTTATCAAGTTTATAGATGAAATTGGAAAAATCTTCTATATATTGTTTGGTTTCTACCATACCGGACCTGGATGCTTGGATATCTTTGTAGGTAAGCAGCATGAGTTTCTTATACATCAAAATCTTTTGGAGTTGATCTTCAATTGTGGATACTGTTTGATTGGTTGTCTGGATGACGTTCACAATCTCTGCTCTTGTAGCCCTATATTTGTCTGAGATGACATTGCCTGTTCCTCTTTCTTTCGCATCAAGCGCATACAACTCTTTGATGACTCCGTCAAGATTCGTTTTGAGATCCTGCATATTTGTCATAGCGCTTTGTACGTCAAAATCAGTCACTTCCGCAGCGGTAGTATCGAGATTGCTCGTGTCGGCAATCGTAGTATCTGAACTAGTACTATCAGTGATCGTAGAATCTACGTTTTGTCCTTTACATAAACTGACTCCTATAAGGAGGATGAGAACTGTTAATCAAAGTTTCTTTTTCATCGGTAGTATATCAGGAATATAAATTACATTCTATTATATCCCTAAACTACCAAATAACCAAAAAAACCTGACTTTGACTTCTAATAATACTTGACAGAAACGTTTAAATATACTGGATTACGTATGAACTTCATTCTCAAACTTAGCATGTAATATAATAATATGTTTTGGTATTGACTTTCGTATATAAATATTTATCTTAGATACTAGTTTGGAAGAGTTATATCTCTTTATTATATTTTTGTATACCCATGGACAGTAAAAAACTACAGGATCATATCAAAACATTGAATGATGGACAGCTTCATGAGTTAGAAAATCAGATACAAAACCAATATCTGATAAATTCCATGAATACTAGCAAACAGATCATAGATGTTTTTGAAGCTAATACAAAACCGCTTCCTGAGAAGGAATTCTCTCAATGGTTTAGTAAGAACATAAAAAAAAGGATAAAGCCGAGAGATTTATCATATGTCATTAGAGATTATTTCAAATATGGTTTCGAAGATTATGATAAGAAAATAAACCGAATGGATATTGATCTTCCATATCGCTGTAAATGCTCGGTAGATGACGGGTTCCATATTTGATATGGAAACGATGAAGACTGATCCCATAATGATTATATGAGGGCGCTGCTAAACTATAACGAAAAAAAAGCATTGCTTGATTGGCACGATAATAAGGATCCAATTACCTTTGTCTTTGATGGGTTTGGAAAGCTTGCTTTAGGAATATATTTTGATACCAATGATAATCCCCATCTCTGTATCAGTACATGAAAATTAGACAAGCGCCACGTAAGGATATTTGATGAGAGCATTGATACTCTTAGAAAAAAAAATTCCTCTATTATCGGAGGACGAGTATTATGATGATGAGATTTGTTGGAAAAAGAATGAAAAATCCGCTATGAAGGCAAGAGTGAAAGATATGGACCTATTCCTATAAGATATTACGAATATATCAAAGCATGATTACAGCAGAATTTCCCGGATCGTGAAATAATAATGCCTACGATACAAAAGCCTGAATTTTTCAAGTAGCTTGTATACTATTTATTTGGATTTGCTCCAAGTTCTTTTTTTGTTCACTTCTTCTTTTTTACGGAATGACTCTTCGAGGTTGATAGCGTAACTATTCGCAATTGAACATACGAAAATGATGATATCTGCGAGTTCGTCTTCAATCGTTTTGAAACTTGAATTGTGATCGACTGTTATATTCTCTTCTTTGCGTACAGCCTTGAAGAGTTCTCCTGTCTCTTCTCCGAGCATCAAGCATTTCTGCAAAATCGTTTTATCAGCAAATCCGCGTTCTTCTTCTAGTTCGCGGACGTACCTTTGGAAATCTGCTAATGTAGGTTTTTCGGTTAAGAAAGGCATGACTATATAACTAAAAAATAAAATTGATTGGTATAATGAATTGTAATTGGTAATGAGTTACACGAAGTTCATTACGCGAGCCTGCCTGCGGTAGGCAGATGCAACGAGCTAATTACGCGAAGCATATTACACGAACGATAGTGAGTAAATTACATGAGTTTGCGTAGGCGTACGAGTTAATGTTTCAATTTCGGAATATCCGGTGCATCGAATTTTCTGATGAAAAACGGCATAAGCAACAATACGATACCAAAGAAAAAAAAACTTATTTTCATCCCTACGGTCTTGCTCAGAATATCTGATGATATCATAATCACAAAAATAATTATGTTGCTTGTGATACCATAGGTCGCTGATCCATATTCTTTCCTATGATCTTCTCCGATATGGAAAAAATATCTTCATTCAAGCAGATTGACAGCGATTCCAAAGAAAATCCCTGTAAAGAATCAGAAAATGTTTAATGTGATATAATAGTCATATTTATTTATGATATGAGGGAAATAGATGACCGCGAGTCAGAAAATGATAGTAAAAAGTATAGCTACTGCTCTTTTTCTTCTCAAAAACAGTACGGACAATATATGTCCCAAGATTGCTCCTATAAATGATATCACGATGATGATGATGGAACTTTTTGGTGTCCTTTGGAAAATATTAACACCCATTTCCAGCATTTTCAACCCAATAGCTGTAGAGATGGCTCGTAATGCACTAATAGGCAAGAGTAGCCAGATATATTTTTTGGTAATCCCTCGGACATTTGGGAGTGTTTGTTTCAATGTCTGCAGAAATGATCCTCATTCAAAATGTTTATCGTAGTCCATAAGCATGTTTAATAGCATGCCTACGACCAAGAGTCATATGATTATTTGAAATCCATTGGTTCATCGTTTTGCAAAAATCGTGAATCCTGTATAGCTTCAAAGCAATATTCATACTAAGATAGAAATGTTGATAATGCCATTGATCTTTGCTTCTCCATATCCTGATTTTAAAATTTCAGTACTCAGAATGATTGATTTTACCACTAATCGCAGACAATAAGCAAATCCTATTCCGCTTACTAATAAGACAAATACTCGAAATGGATAATATCCAAGTGCATTTCCTATAGCTAGACACAATATAGCAATGAGCGAGGTAAAAATGATGATGTTTTTTTTGCGAAAAAGATAGGTGATTGATGATCATATGAGATAGGCAAACATTCATCATAAACTAATATATCCGGTTATTTCTTCTAGGCTTATGTTGGCATGTTTGAGATAGGATCGAAGAAAAAATTTGAGCGTAGAAATGAATACACTCCGGATGAAGGTTATCGCGACGAAGAGGATCAGATTTTTATGTTTCATGATGTGATGTTGAAATGATTAAATGATTAATTGTTGAAGTGATATACCTACGCTAAAAATGTCTTTTTGTATGCTTGGGCTATTTTCGTGTATGCTTTGTCTTCAATCCATTTACGATCACCTCCTCTTGGGTGAGTGGCATTCATAATATGAACTCCTACGTTTGGTAGGAGATGAAAATGGAGATGGTTGATAGATTTGTTGATAGTTATATCTTTTACTAATCCATCTCTTAGAAGCAAACTTACATCCTTATATTTTTTGTGTAAATTTCTGGTCCATGTGTCTACCAACTTGTGCATTTCAAAAAGTTCAGCATGAGTGAGTGTCGCTAGGAGATTTACGTGTCTCTTTGGCACTATTAGTATATGGTGTTTGATATACGGTGCACGAGCTGGCAATACCAAAAAATGTTTTCCTTCCTGGAGAATGTTTTCTGGCTTTTCGTGACAAAAAGGACAGATATGTTCTTTCTCTAGTCTTTTTACCATGGTTAAATATTTCATGATGGTGTGAGTGTATAAAGTATCAGGTATAAAGTATCAGGTATAAAGTATCAGGTATAAAGTATCAGGTATAAAGTATCAAGTATCAAGTAGAAAGTATCAAGTAGAAAGTATCAAGACTTTGTTACTTTTGTCTTATATCTTGATACTTGTGTCTTGATACTCACTTATAGTTCAATAACTTGGTCCCAAATATCCATCTGCTGGATTTGTTGGCTGTGGGTGATGGTGTAGAATTTCATCGCTCTTTGTTTGACGAAGTCTTCTAGCATATCGGCGACTTTGCCTACGGTGTCAGCGTCGAGATTGTTTATCGTTTCGTCCAAGAAGAGAATAGGGGAGTTGATATATGATGAAATAGCTAGCATCCGAATAAGTTTCAGAATGATTTTTTGTCCTCAGCTTAGTGATTTGGTATCTCTTTCTCATTTTTCATCTATTATTTTCGCTTCGAGCTCTACCTTCTCTGCATCGCTTTTGTTTAGGTGTAGACTGATTTGATAGTCGACAATTTGTGAGAGATAACTGTTTATGATGTCGTTCAATACTGGTAAATGGTCCTGGAGGACTAGTAAAAGCAGCTCTTTGGAAAAAATGGTATAGAGGTTACCCAATATCGTTTCTTGTTCTTCCAATTTTTGTCTCTCAATCTGATGTTCTTTGAATTCATCCACGAGCATATCGATATCGTGATAGAGTTGCTTCATCGCTAGATGATTTTTTTCTATGCGGACTATTGTGCTTACATCCATTTTTTCTTTCTCTAGTTCTAATTTTTTTCGTTCCTGCTCTTTTTCTGTTATTGTGATAATCATATCATTTAAGTGTTTCTCTACGGACTCTCTTTGAGTAATAGCCTTTTGTACCTCTAATTTCCGCTGCTCGACTTGTTTGATTTCTAACTCAAGTTCGCTTATCTTTTTGTCTAATTCTTTTGCTTGCTTGTCCTGGCTGATGTACTGTGTATATATCTTTTCAATAGCTTTGTAGTCTATCTCGGCCAAAAATCATTTGATCTGTTCGATGGCTTTTTCGGCTTCTTTTTGCTGTGTTTCTAGTACTTCTATGCTCTTGTTTTCTTTTTGTAATGGGGTGTCGTTCAATATTTTGAACTCTGTCTGTAATTTTTTTATCGTTGTTTCAATCTGTTGGTATTGCTCCTGAAATGTCTTTTTTTGCTGCTCTAACTGATCAAAGGTTTTTTTGTTGATGATCTTGATAAATGGGCAATTATCTTTGATTTTTTCACAAGCAAATGTGGCTTGGGTATCTATGTTTTCTTCTAGCTCCTTCAACGTTTTTTCACTATTTTTTTTCTGATGCTCTTGATCCTGTATTTTTTCTTCGAGATGTTTTTTTTCTGTTGCTATTTTTTCTGCTTCGTTTTTGACGATTAATTCTTCGTTCTTTATTTGTAACTGAATATTTTTGATTTCCTCGCTTCATTTCTTCCCCTGATTGATAAGCTGTTGAACGAAAGAATAACTTGTGAGGACCGTGATATCTCATTCGTTCTTAATGTCAACGTTTGTTCATTCTTCGCTAATAAATTTCCATATTTTCTCTTTGGAAATCTGTTCTTCTGTGCTATTTTGGTTGCTAAGTAGTTCTTGTTTCTGTGTTTTCAATGTTTCTATTTTTTTCTCATCGATATTCTCTATTTTTTTCTCAAGGGCTGAAATACTTATGGAAAGCTCTTTTTCTGCTGATTGCTGTTCTTTCAGTTTCTTCTGCTCTTGGGCAATATCTTTTTGTATCGTTTCTAGCTGATGAGAAAGTTTCTGTTCCTGTGATTTTTTATGATCAATGTAGTCGGCAAGTTTTTGTTCTCGATCCGTAGGGAAATCTTTGAGAGAAAAATCAGTGATTTGTATCTTTTCTTCTATCATCTTCCATTCCTCGAAAAATTGCTGATATGGCTTGATATCTATATTCTCGCCCAACAATGCTTTCGTTATCTCAAACAAGGAAAGATAGTTTTGGATGTTGTTTTTGAGTTTTTCATTGTATTTGGAAATATCGGTTGTCGCTTTGATCTTATATCGGATCTCCCTTTTCTTGTCGGCTAGGACATCTTTTGCTTCGTCGATGCCCATGAGATTGAAGACATTTTTTAAGATGGTCAGTCTATCTAGTGGTGTGAGTTCGAAAATATTGTCAGAATCCTGCATAAGGAAGATGGTATTCATCAGTACCTCTCTCGGAGGGAGGAATGTCTGGAGTGTTTGCTGGAGGTCAGTCTCGTTTTTGAAGATGATTTCATCTCGTTTCAATCAGTTTTGCTGTCTGAGGAGTACTTCGATATCTTTGTCGTTTTGTAGTGGTGCTTGATCGTTGAGAAGAGAAAGATCTCATTCAATTTTGAATAATTTGGATTCACACGAGTCTTTGGACTTCCCTTTCTTTATGTTTCTAATGATAAGATAGGTCTCTTGGTTTACTTCGAAAATAACCTTGATAAAGCCGTCTTTGGACTTAGTATTCAAGACATTCCTCGAGCTATATTTGTATAGTCCATAGATCGGTCCGTCGAAGAAGAGGAAGCTTTTCCCCGCTCCGATAGGTGCTTTGATGAGGACTTTGCCGGTAGTGAAAAAAACGCTCAAGAGTTTGTCCTGAAATGGTCAGATATTTTTGTAGGAGATGGCGATGAGGTTGAGCAAATTCGCTTTGTTGATATAAAATCTGTGTAGCAAGAGCATACGGTAATTTCTGGAGTTTTCAAGAACTTTTGCTAGTATAAAAAATCCCGGTAAATGTACCGGGATTTTATTGTTTCCTTTTGTGATTAATTGAATTGTCCTTTGGCTATGGTTTCAGGAGTAAACATTTCTTTGATTTGTTGAATCATGTTTTGTTCCAAATCAAAAACCCCATATTGTTCAACTATGATTGCCATCTTTCCATCCTTGATAAAAAAGATTGGTTCCGGGTCTACCTCTTCTTTAGAATATCCGCTTGTAAGCTGGAATGCGCTTTCTTCAGCAATTGTCCGTATTTTATACCCTGCATTGTCCCATTGCAATAATCTTTTTTGTGTTTCAAGTGGTGCTGGAGGTAATGCTATTTCTAATTTATATCCTATGAAATATTGCAAGATTGTGTAGATAGTACAAATGGCTATCCATGATGCGGTCAAAATACCCAATATTGGAAAGAACACTGTCATGCTATGTATGATTATACTACTTAAACCTGAGAGTGCCAAACAACCAAGACCAAATGGCCAACAGATAACCCACATGAAGAATCCGGGAGGGAATATATATCCTAATCCCTTTTTTTCTTGCAGTAACATTTTTTTTCTATACTGTGCTTTACCTATAGCAACAGGATAAAGCCCAAATAAATTCTCGTTAAGACACCAATTGTCTCCTTGAGATTGTGAAATGTCTGCATCTTCTTTGTCATTGTATCCACAACGAACACGTATTGTGCCATTTTTGATTCGTGGGAGTAAGTACAGATCGTTAGACTGGACGAGTTTGGTCAATGCACGCAAAGGGAGGACAGCAAGATATTCAAGTTTCTGTTGTTTTAGCTGCTCTTTGAGACTTCTTGCTTCCGTAAGTTCTTCAACCATCTTTTCTTCAGCCATACGATAAGCTTGTTTGATCTTTTTGATTTTTGAATTGATGATGTCTTTTTTGTTTTGCAGTGAACTATAATGCTTGCGGATTGCCTTATCATCACGGACATTGCATGGAACCCCTGCGACTGTTTTGATCTTTTCGATGGTGATGGGTGTTGCAATTTTCTTGTCGATGGTCTGAATTTCCTTGAGATAAGGAGCAATTATTTTTTCCAAATCCTGGGGTGATTGATCAAGAAAGTTTTTGCTTTCTTTATAATAGTTCATTACTACATTTCTGAGTTGATCATCAACTTCTGGTCTTGGTTCATGAGCCTTTACAAGCTCTTTAATAATAACATTTAAATTTTCCATGTATTGTTGTTTTTATTTTTTTTTATTATTTTAAATTTTTTCTTAATTATTGTTTTGTTCGTCATCAAGACGATTCGTAGGACCTTCGAGGAATAACCCATCGTAGGATACTATAGAATATGCCAGCAACTATAATTTTGGCGATTATGGATTCTGGTTTGGTGTCGTTCCAAAACTGCCAGATACCTATGCCAACTATACCGCTGCGTAAGAGTAGTGGATAAAGGCCTAAATAATGCCCTATATCACGAAAGAGTCCCAAAAAATATTTTCTTTTTGTATACAATCGTTTGTCCAAATATACAAGAAAATACGTTATTTTGTTTTCTATTTTATTCATTACTATGTTGTTTTAGTTATTTTTTTGTTCGATAAAAATCCTATGTATTTTTTTACAAAAATCAAGTATAAATAATAACTTCTTGACATTTTATGCTAAAAGACTATAAAAATCTCAAATATTTTTAAAACATAAACATGAAAAAATTTATTGTAATTATGGTCTTGGCAATTATATTGCCATTGCTTCCAAATGCCCAAACCACTAAGCAACTTGATGCTCTAGTGACGTCATTCAATGTAAAGGCCGCAACCGATTTCGATTCTCTTTATAAAAAAATTATCGGAAGAACAGATGGAACCATAGATTCTCTTCTTGATATGGTAAAATTGAATCTTGGTATCCCAAGAAGTACTTCATTCCACGACAATTCTGCTCTTGTAGTTATCAATACCGCTATAGTTGCAGTTAATTACAAAAACAATCGTTTTATCTTCAAAAGGATCCAGGATTCAGGAGAAAAAACAACAACCATAGAGATTCAGAAAAAGAATCAGCATGGTATAGCCCTCTGGTATGACAAGGATGACGATGTCTCTATTTCCCGAACGGGGACAATCTTTCACAAGGGATACAATAAAGGTACACACAGGTATAATCATCTGTATAAGGTATTCATGCGATGCTGGAAAGATCTGAAGTAACCTTATTTAATGATTTAATAGAGAACGGTTTATTACCGTTCTTTTTTTTATTTTGTCAAGTCGTACTCGCAAGGTAAGGTAATGTTTTTTTGGCGTTTTAGCAAGTTCTGAGTATAATACTATATACCTATGAAATTTAGAATTTAAATTTATTAACGAGTATGTACTGATTACATGAACATTATACTCCAGCAGTACCAAAGCGTTCCTTTCGACGTGAGATTAGGACGTTTGGGATTTTTTTTGGTGCAGTATTTGTGATCATCCTTGTTTTTACTAATATCAACTTATTCGCCTACAATTTCCGTGCCTTGTTTGAAACTGAGATTCATCCCTCAGCGCCTATCAGTGCTTCTATCGTTTCCGAAGACAATACTATCTCTTCTGTTGTCGATACTGCACAGAAAAATGATATAGAAATCCAATGATTACTCAAAAATTATCAACAGACTGCTGATGCGAATACTCTTACCCCTTCGACGGAAGAAATCCTTCAATCACATCTGATGGATTATAACTTCTCATTTAATACCGTTCCACCGGTTGATAGACTTATTATACCATCATTATGACTTGATGTACCTATTATCACTCCTCAGAATATGCAAGCTATAGATTTCGAGAAAGCGGATTTTGATAAAGAGCTCAATGAATGAATCGTAAAATATCCTACGACGCCTGAGCCTGGACAAGAAGGGAATACCTTATTGTTCGGTCATACCAGCTATGTAGTATGGAAATCAAATCCTTTTGGAACTATTTTCAAGGATATCCCTAAACTCAAAGATAGCACTTTGATACAGGTCTTACGAAAGTGAGAATTATATGAATATAAAGTCATCGACCTCTTTATCGTCCCACCCAAGCAAGTCGCCGCTCAGTATTCTACCTATCAAAATGCGTGAGGTAGTTATATTACTCTGATGTGATGTTATCCTTTGTGAACGGATAGTAAGAGGATTATGGTAGTAGCGAAGCTGATTACTAGTTAATATATTTTTATTTTATATGCTTATTTATCATCATGAAAGAACTTATTGATCCACAAAACAAAGTTGGTTTTTTTAAAAAAATTATAAACAAAATATCAACGGTTGTAGCTACAAACGACAATGTTGCTGTTGCTATGCAAACAGTACCTTCATATGAGGAAAGTGTTGTAAAATTTGAAGATAATTTCGTCGCAGGGATTGCTGATGATGTCCAAGAAATTATAAATGATGTTAAAACATCTTCACCAAATGAGGACAAAGCAAATGATAAACGTGCTGAAATATTGAATAAAGTAAAACCGATAATCCCGCCAAAAGATTCGAATGAAGCTATCACTATCTCTGCTCTTGAAAATATTGTCGTCAAAGATAAAGCCATCATGGCCTATTGGAATGTGGGAACAAACCAAGAAAAATATTTTGGTCATTGGGGTAATTTTGTTTATTCGATATCAAAACAAATCCATGATAAATTGAAAGTTAAAATAGAAGAGATGTTTCAGACTCATTTTGTATCAGAGTTCTTGCCCGATAGGACAGTCAGTTATATCTGGGATCGACCGCTTTGTCGTCAATTTGTAGATCTTTATGATAAGCTTAATATAAGAACATCTCCAGGCAAAGATTTTTTAGATTATTTCGTTGAGACGAGGAAGGATTATCACTTGCATGAAAAAAAATAATTTACAAAACATGATCCCTTAGGCAAGATCTGGTTAAGGGATTTTTTTTGTTTATAAATTTTTTTTTGCTGTTTCTGTCTTATATCAATTCGTTTTCTATATTAATCTCACCGTGGAGATCTTCGAGCATTTTGAGTTTTATCTGTTCGTAAGAAAGCCCCTGGGCTAGGAGTCGAGCTAGTTTGGTGGTCATCGATTCGATGCTCATGTCGTAAGCGGGGATAGCGAGGTCGTTGTCTTTGAGAAATTTTCCTGCTTCGTTGACTTGGAAACTGGCGACACCTTGCGGAGCTTGTGAGGTCACTATGATAGGGATCTGTTTTTCTTTGAGATATTTGAATCCTTCCAAGAGATGAGTACTTGCATCTCCCGCACCAAATGCTCTAAAGATAAAAGCTTTGATACTGTTATTTTCTACGAGTGTTTGAAAAATCTTTGGTGACATACCAGGAAACTCAGTTAGAGAAGCGATGTGTTCTGTATCGAAGTCTTTTATAACGCTGAGTACTCTAGATTGTATCGCTAGCGGTTTACTTTTTGAGAGATAGGAAATGTGCTTATTCAGTGCTGTTTCACTAATTTTGATGAAGCGTCCAATTTGTCATATCGCTCCGCTTATGAAAGAAGCAAATGGATCGTAATCGAAATCAGTTCATTTTTTTACCCTTACTCATGAAATAATCTTGCTTCAGAAAACCGCTAACACTCATTTTACAGGCTGATATCCTCGTACAGCGATTCTGAGAGAGTTAACGAGATTTGTGGTAGCATCAGATCAGAGATATCATAATGGAACTTGGGCTCATGTGACAATCACTGGCTTGTTGATATTCTCTAGTGCAAAGGAAAGAGCGGCGCAAGTATACCCCATGGTGTTTGTTCCATGGAGGATGATGAAGGCATCGAAGTCATCATATCTTTCTTGTATCGTTTCCGCAAGGATTGTTCGATTTTTCGGAAGCATATCTGAACTATCGACATTGAATAACTCCACATGCTCAGTGAGGATATCTATATTTCGATTCTTCTTTATTATCTCTACAGAATTTTCCAATACTGACAGAAAATTTTCCGGATTCGATTTTGTATTTTGAGATACCGCACTCTTTGCGACATTCCCTGCGATTGTCCCTCAGGTAAGGAGGAGGAGTATCCTTTTGGTAGCATAAGCAGTAGACATAGAATTGTTGTTATCGAGTAAAGATGGTTTTTCTATATAGATTCAGTTCCTTTTTTCAACGGGTAAATTACCTCACCCCTGTTTTTTTGTTTTGCTGCAATTCTTCCTCACCCCCTTTCCCCCTCTCCTTCAGAGAGGGGGTGTGTTACTGCTCCCTCTCTGAAGGAGATGGTCGGGGTGAGGAAAATAAATTTAAAACTCATTGCAATGTTCTAGGAAAAGACTATAGATATAGCAATCGAGATATGCCTTAGCACATGCAGTTAGACTTTCTCAGAGGGTCTTTTTTGTTTTATTGTTTAAAATATACGTATGAAGATCAGAAATATTGCGATAATCGCTCACGTAGATCATGGGAAGACGAGCTTGGTCGACAAATTGTTGACGCAGTCCGGAACCATGAAGATGGCGGAGGATCAGGATCTTATCATGGATAGTAATGATCAGGAAAGAGAAAGAGGGATTACCATCTATTCCAAGAATACTTCTGTCATGTACAATGGTGATGTCATCAATATCATAGACACCCCAGGACATGCGGACTTTGGAAGTGAGGTGGAAAGAGTTTTGAAGATGGTCGACAGTGTGTTGTTGCTTGTCGATGCTTATGAAGGCCCGATGCCACAGACGAAATTTGTCCTCAAAAAATCTCTAGAACTCTGACTCAAGCCGATCGTTGTGATCAATAAAATTGATAAAGATACCGCGAGGCCAGTGTGGGTGATCAATCAATTGTTTGATCTGTTTTTTGCGTTGTGAGCGACGGATGCACAAGCAGATTTCCCTATCATCTACTGTAGTGCCAAAGGTGGCTATGCGTTTGATGATATGAAAGATTTCGCTGAAGCCAAGGAACATGGCAACATCTTCCCTATTTTCGACCTTATAGAAAAAGCAGTAGAACCTGCAAAAGATTATTCTGACAAACCTTTCCGTATGCAGATTGCCAATCTCGGCTACGATGATTTTATCGGAAGGCTCGGGATCTGAAGGGTGTATGAATGAACCGTCATGCAGTGACAGGATGTCGTTGTGTTTGATAATGAAGGGAAAAAAAGAAAATGAAAGATCACAAAAATATTCACGACGCTCGGACTCTCTAGAGTGGAGACGAAACAAGCACTCTGCGGTGATATTGTTACAATTGCATGAATCCCAAATATTTATGTCGGAGAAACGATAGGTATCGAGTGATGTGAACCGTTTCCTCCTATTCATGTAGATGCACCGACATTGACCATGGATTTTCTCGTCAATGATTCGCCGTTTGCTGGTAAAGAAGGAAAACTCGTTACCTCAAAAAATATTTTGGAAAGATTACAAAAAGAGTTGCAGACGAATGTTTGATTGGAGATAGATTTTGATAAATGATGAAATAGATTCGCCGTTTCTGGTAGGGGAGAACTCCACTTATCCGTACTCATAGAAACGATGAGAAGGGAAGGATTTGAACTCCAAGTCTCTGCGCCGCAAGTGATTTTCAAACAAATAGACGGACATAAAATGGAACCGATAGAACATGTCGTCATCAACGTCGATGAAAAATTGTCCGGGACCATCATAGATATGATTGCCAAAAAGAAAGGACAGATGACCAATATGTTTACGGTGAATGGTATCAGTACCTTGGAATTTGAAGTACCGACGAGAGGCTTGCTCTGATTCAGATCGAGTTTTGTTCTCGTGACCAAGGGCGAATGAATCATGTATAGTTCGTTTTCGCATTATGGACCCTATAAATGAGATATTCCCAAGAGAACAACTGGTTCTATGATTAGTATCGAAAATGGGAAATGTATGAAATACAGCATCCGAAAATTGCAGGAAAGAGGCAAGATTTTCATCCTTCCGCAAGCAGCGATGTACGAATGAATGATCGTCGGTGAAAGCGCAAAGCCTGGTGATATGACGGTTAATCTTACCAAAAATAAACAGCAGACCAATGTCAGAGAAAGCGGAAATGACGAATCTATGTGGTTGGAACCTATCATCCCATTGACGCTGGAAGACTCATTAGCATATATCAGTACGGATGAATATGTAGAGATTACGCCAAAAAATATCAGATTGAGAAAAGTCTATCTGACCGATTCTGATAGGAAGAAACATGGAGTAAAGAAGTAAATATTCATGGTTTGCTGGAATAAAAAAAAGAGCCGGGGATCCTCCGACTCTTGTATTTTGCTATTATGATCAAATATTAGATAGAAAAAACTACAGATTTACTTGAATATTATATATATTTATATATATATGTAAAC